>Ga0307513_10002689_pt1 | contig 24472 bp, 23 predicted proteins | sample 15_EM_MG_FD_202174 | JGI IMG/M metagenome (GOLD analysis project Ga0307513, IMG submission 202174) | Populus trichocarpa ectomycorrhiza microbial communities from riparian zone in the Pacific Northwest, United States - 15_EM | ecosystem: Host-associated > Plants > Roots > Unclassified | place...
TCTCAGCACGGCACAAACCGCGGCGCACACCACACCGCCCCAGTTTCCAAATTAACCCTCGCCCCCCCCCCCCCCCCCCCCCCCCCCCCCCCCCCCGGATTTGCTTGGGCCATAACTCGCATGACCCCTGAAGTGACTATCTGCAATCCATGGTTTTGAAAACCGTGACTCAGTATCCTACTTACAGATGAATCAGCACTTAGTTTCTTTTTATCAAATCTTGACTTAGTATTAAGGGCCCGTTTACTGATCCGTTGCGTTTCGAGATTTTGGTGGGGAAACTAGACGGTGGCGTCTCAACCAGCATCATATTCCGATAGACGTGGCAAAACTGTTGACCCCGTTTTCAACCGTCTAATATTCTGGGTGTTAGACGGTCAAAACAGGACGCGGCTCAACAGGTGGGATTGCAACCTCCGTCTACTGGCACCACCAAAATGCCTCCAACCCACCATGCCCACAATAACAAGAGCAGCTACCAATAAGCTCTATTTTCCTTGCACAATCAGCAATTCCTTCTCTCATAATTTAGGGCAAGTTTAAAAACAAAATTGTCATTTGATTGTGGGGGAGAATTGTTGGTCAGTCCAATATCTCGGTTGTTGAATACTGTGAGAATTCAAAGCTACCTGGTTGCACACCTCACGTTTATGGATCACACTTTTCACACGACCACACAACATATTAGGTAAACACACACCCATCAATTTTCCCTACCGCTCTTCGACCATTTAGCCTCCCTTGATGGTCGGCACCGTCTCTGGTTGCTTGACGGCCGTCTATTGGTAAACGGGCCCTAAGTGAACAAGATTTTCGAATGTCCTGGTAATTATAACCCAATCTCATTAGTGGGCGAGATCTATTTAAATGTCTAAATGCTATGCATGCCTACCGGTATGTTGCGACTGGCTCCGGGGGTTGTGTGGTATAGAAACAGCTAAACCTGTTCTTACTAGAGTCGTGGGAGGCGTGGAAGTCTTTTTTGATGATTCACGCACGCCACTCTTATGGTGGTCGGTACTGATATTTTTTTAATCATGTCGCTATAATATAAACGCCCATCCTTGCTAATACCCCCAGTAACTTAAATACACATCCATACCCAACTGATAACAAAAGATACCATCCCCCGGTCTCGCAAAAAAAAAACGGAGGCACAAAAATACGCATTGAATTAACCCCCCTCTGAGCCCCTCTATCCTTCAATTGTAATTTTTTCACTGTTGCCTATACAGTAGACAGTTTGGTGATTCGGTGTCTTATCTACCTCGAAGGCTCCTCATCCCTTCCATTTCCGGGTTACAATGGTTGCCGCCACTAGTCTGGTGATGGCAGGAGAGGGCTTGACAGTTAGGTCCTTTATGGCGTTAGTATCATAGTGCTGCACTCCTTGGTAGACTGGGGGCTGGGCTACTGTCTTTTGAGGTGACAGTGGGAGTCTAATACCTGGTAGCCCTATAATCCTGCAACTGATTCTCGATATCACCTATTTTTCCCCTTAATTTGTATCTAGCATTTCGTCGGGATTTAGTCACTCTGGGACTCCCCCAGAGGATTATTATTACTGCAAGTAGTGTTATCCCAACACAGACTGGGCCTGTTATTCGCCAGAAATCGCTTCGGGACAGGGGATTGTCGTTGAATTCCTTTATGTTGTTCATGCCGAAATACTGATAGGGCACCTTTTCAGAAAATACTCATCGTGGACAGGGGGACAACATACCGAAGTGCAAAAGCTGAGGGGAAGAAACGCGGTGGTCACGACAGTGAAAACTGATAGAGTCTTCGTTTGCTGCGCTTGCTCCCCAATTATGTTCTGGGTCGCCGCCGTAGTAACCTGTGTCTGCTTAAGTATGTGCTGGGTCTCCTTTGCAGTATCCGCTGTCTTCGCAAGTATGGCATGGATCTTTTTCATCACTGCTGATGCTTCGTTTTCTGACCTCCAGAATTCAAGAAACTGTCGAACCGTTAGAATTCTGGCTATGAGTTCAGATATGAGGGTTTTACAGATTTTCTCCGAATCTCCGTATTTTCTACTAACTCCTTAATTTTCTCGATGAAACTCTTCCTCTCTCGGACCACCTCGTCAATAGTGTCCAAAGTGTGCGGCCATATCTGCTCAGGATTTTCCGAGAGGACAGGGATCGAGGCAATATTCCTATGGAAGGGATTCGGCCGGAGTGGGTATCCCTTCTCGTAAGCTTTATATTTTGTTCGGTAGCTTGACAATAATACAGCGTGGAGATCCTGGAGAACAGCAATTTGTCGTTCAACCACGCTGATAGCCGCGAACAAATCTGCCGTAAGATTGTTAATGGAAGTTATGATGTCTCCGACTGTGTCCTGCCTCCTCTTCATCCCTTGATCATCCTCGTGGATGTTTATAACTGATGTTATTTGGCCTATATCCTCTTCCTATTGGTCCCCCAAAATTAACCCAAGGTTCATTTGACCAAAAGAGAGAGTAAACTCACTACTTTGTCCAAGGAGGCTTGAAGGTTTCCAAGTGCTCGTAATTCCAACCCCGTACGATTGGCAATCATATGGATAGTTGCTCGAAAGGCACCGATACGCTCCTGAAAGCGGTGAAGCGGGACTTGATCTCTGGCACAATCCTCCTTAGATCTGAATGCCGCCATTATGTCTTCAGAAATTACTTAGTAAAGACGTTTAAGTCAGCAGTATGCGAGAGCCTATGGCTTACGGTTATCAAATATCATGTACCGTGCCTGATGCACTAATATCTCCCCAATACGAACCACCACCTCCTCCTCACTTACTTGGACCCTACGGTCGTGAGAATCAACACCTAGGAACTTGAAATCTAAGAGTTTAAGGCTCTCCCTTTGCTGACCCAATGTGATCTCCTCGCTAGATGTCCCGAAATACGGGAATGATACGAAAAGGATGAATCCATATTTCGATAGATGTGGTAGGCGCCGTTCCCATGGTGCTTTTAAAGCAGCTTGTAATGAGACCCCAGTTCTGAAACGTCTATGACCAGGTAGTGCTCGAACCCTCTGTAAATGTGCGCCCATAAAAGTAGCTTCACCTTTTCTCCCAAGGTCCAGTTTTCCCCCCATTTTTTCCAGTAGACTGTCATCCTATTTCCGGTAAGCGCTAGCCATGGAGGATAAAATTATTGCCAGGCAGTACAGCAACTTACATATGTGTCGTAACATTGGGGAAAGTCACTTTAGAAAAGAAAATTCCCCTTAAAATTAGCATGTAGAAGATAAATTCGAGACTTATAGAAGCCAGCAGGGTGTATGCAGACAATATTGTTTATAGCCCCAACGGGCGGCAAGAAAACAGGTCCTTGGGAGATGAACTCACATGACACCCAACCGTGGCCCCCGCGAGAGCACCCTCGGAGATTCTTCGTCAGGGTTAATTATTTGCTCAAATTGTTTGGACTCTATGAGCTCATTCTTGGACACACGAAAGAATATATCATCGTCTGCACCAAGGAGCCCCAAGGAAGAATCAGCCTCAAAAACTGGAGGATCCCCGTGCACACCGGTTAGGTAACACGGGTCTAAGGAATAGTCAAAAATCACGACATCGTCGTCTTTTCTGATTTTCAGCTTTTCACTAGCAAGGCTGCGGCTCGGGTCTAGGCAATCTCCCTCATCATAAGATTCTCCATGTTCACCAATAGTTTCCCAACCATCAAATTGGTCTGCTTGTTCCAAAGGGAGGCAAGGAGACAGCTGCGACGGCTGTGATGATCGTCCAATGTATTCCGGGGCGAGCTTGGGGGTTGAGTGACGGCCCGAGTCGCCCATTTTCACCTTGTGGACTGGGGTTTGGGGGGGGGGGGGGGAAGAGAGCGACAGCTTCCGAGCTCCTTACGAGAAAGGGTTTAGCAGTTGGTTGGAGAGCTCTACTCTTATGTAGAGTATTCAGCCCGGTCGAGGCACTCACAATTTGCGCGGCTCAGGCTAAAAAGTTTGATTTGCCAGCTGACTGCTTCTGGCAAGGGGGGGGGTAAAGTCAACCAGAGGGGAAGTAAGACCAAGTCTGTGCATTAGGCTGATCTCCCGGAGTGGTACTTGAGAACTACTCGTAGGGTGTCCGCCTTAACATTCTTGTTTTATCGTAGCAAGTTGTGCCACCCCTGTGAGTGTGTAGGGAAGAGTTGACTAGGGTGCTGTCCCGGTATTCTTCAATGATGATGCATGTGATATACCCATAGGTACGATCATATCGCTAATATTAGCTATGGTCTGGAGTTTGCATATCTACGAATTTGTGGTGATTAGCCAAAGCTGCTTATTAGCCTGTGTCTCACAAACCGATAGGAGTGGAATAAAATCTTCCACGGTTTCAGCAGTCCGAGGCAGGAGGCCCAAAAGTCACGCAGGCCGGATGCGCTAATTTTTGAACTAGGAAAAGACCCATTCAACTAGCCGATTGGCACCAGGTTTTTACCCCACTGAGAAGATATGGGACCAATTAGAGGAAGTTCGACAGACTTACCGTATTAACTACCAGCAATTGGATGGCATTTGCAAATAGAACTGCTATTCCACAGTGCCAAAATTCAGCTCCTGCCCAGACCTTGGTATCATGCAATAGCAGTTGTGTTCACAAGCTTCATTCGACTGCGAGTAAAGAGTGCCGCGTACCGCTGGCCCGCTGATGCGGTGTGATGCCTCCAGCACTCCTACCAAAGTGTCTTGAATCAACCGTAAGTTAGTCATATAGGCATGTCTAATACTAGTCTTGTTTCGGGGGTTCAGATACCGACCTGCCACAAGTATTTTAATTGCCCTACTTCTAAAAAATAAACAATATCTACAAATATAGTGTTTAAAGGTTTTCGGGATTCTGTATTCGGTGTATATGGGAATTTAGGGTAGCTCAATTTGCAGGAAGAGACTGAATATATTTTTACTTTTTTTCCATCCCCCTCCCCCAACACTCTCTCATACCTCTCCCCCCACACACCTTTGACGCGCTGAAACCTTGGCACTTGCGTGATCAAGCCTCGAGCTTAAATCAACCCACAAGAACCGACGGCGGGCAGTGCTCCTTTGCCAATACGGCACAGTGCTGTCGCTCCCAGATAGCTTTCATAGCTTTGAGTATTTTTTGTGGATTACGTGGACCGTTACGCGGTAGAGCAAGTGTGCAATTTAGACAGAGGCACTCCTGTTATTTAAGAACCGGAGAAGCTCCAAAGAGGATAAGCGGGTGATCGTGAGATTTTTCTTCGGCTCGCCGAGACCGCTCTTTCCATTCTCATTCTTGATTACCTCTGTAACATGTTCGAATTGATCAATTATAGTCATCCAATGCTCATTCAGTTTCAATAGCCAGTTTTACTGCCCTCTGTTTTCTCTTACTGGTCACCCGTGCCAGAACCTTCACCATCAAGATTGCCAATACCCATAAAAGAATGCCGGAAAGGAGAAGAACCTCGACAGTGCGCGGTGTATCACTACGGCAACGATCTGACTAAACCGCTCCCAGGCAACTCACCCAAGTAACTTAAGAACCCACAGAAAGAACTCACAGGATACAAAACAATAGAACCTTTCTATGCAAGTATAGCGTTTTAACCCCGATTCGACAATTTCAATTTCCGGAACAAGGAGAGGTTCTCTCATTCCGGACTTGAGTGGTTATTTATGATTAATGGGGCCTGTCTGGATGTTTCACTTGAGAAATTGCTCTGGTATTTAGCCACGATATTCAGTTGTCTAGAGCACTCAAATGCTGTAGCAAAATAAGTTGATTACCCCTCTCCCCCCTTTTTGATGTCGACTGAACTTAATTGTATAGGATACTTATGGCAGCTGGTGGAGACCCATCGAGCTTTAATATAATTGGTAAGCACCGTACTATGGGAGTGGGGGAAAAAAGTGATATGTTTAGTTTAATATCATAAATTTGTCATAGCTGCACCCGTACCTTTAGGACGAAAGTTTCGCCGAGGAGTGCCAACCATTCACTGCTGCTTCTTAGCCATAGCCAAAACGTGCGCAACTATAGCATTTATTTTGATTTCCCCATCGCCTCCAGCTCATATCCTAGCCCCTGCAGTACGTGAGAAATAAAGATGCTACGGGATGAGCTGAAGAGATGTTCTGGCTGCCAGTGTGACATTGTTACAATATTTGTTAGAATATTCACGAAGGTTCCATTTCTACGACACGGCTACTACAACAAATGTCTGGACGAGGGAAACCTATGTTTGGAAAGTGTTTGGAAGAATGGAAGATTGAAGCGATGACATGTAAGGACGAATGGTTAGGTGCAGCGGAGATGTTTTGTGAGGATTCATGAATCAGACTAGGGGGGTAATAAAGGTTTGGAACTAGTGTTAGCTAAAGGATACAACGGACGAGTGTCACACTTTGATGATAGCGAAACAGGCAAAGGTATCAGGAAAGTTTGGAAAGGTGCATTCAGGAAAAGTCTGTAAGTAGTTGAAACGGGCGAAGGGATTGAAGGAGGAAATCTGTTGGAAAGTTGCGGGTGTGGTTTGGAAAGAAAGAGACGGTTATGGAAGAACCGCCTTGAGCGATGGACAAAGAAGAAAGGTCTTCGTGTAGAAGAGCTTTTGTGTATATATAGGACGCTCCTGGCAGCACCGAACGGACAAGAACCCCAATACACTCTCTACCGATCATGGCCTATTTTGAAGAGACATAACGTATGTTCATTGGTTGGTTCGATATTGTGAAACATGTGCTTTACTCGAGTATTATTAACTTAACCATCCCGGGTTCAATAACCAACCAACCACCCAGTAAACAGCACTGCAATGGGTATGAAGGGTAGGTCTGCCGAACTCCCTCTAATTGGCCCCAGGGCTTCTCGACTATTTAAAGGACGGTGCTCTCCCCGGCCAATGCACAATGAGTTCGAAGGACATTTTCCTTCGCTAAAGATTTGCGTATCTGGCGAATTGAGTTGCATAATTGGCCTTAAGCATATGAAAATTTGACTAACTACTCGGGTACTAGGGTTAGTCCGTGAACACTTCCAATAACTGGCCGTAGTTTGAATGCAGCCAAGCCCATAACTTATGAAAGGTTAGGTGACGCTAGGATAAATTAAGTAATTTATTACGAAAGAGAAGAAATTCCGTGAACAGTTTGCGATTTTTTATTCGCCAGGAGGCGTATTTTGGGCAACTTGACCAATACAACAGCGTTCACGGACTAACCCTGGTACCCGAGTAGGGGCGGGCGGGGTTCGGTTGGTTTCTGTGCCCACCCTAGTAATGTGCACGCCGCCGCAGACTAGCTTTTTACTCGAGTATGCAATGTAGGATTCCAAGGTCGGGTTCTATGTGGGTATCCGCTATACTAAGATGCTCCTTGCTTACTGCTTGCTGCTTGCTGCAGGTTCGCTAAAGGAAGGGCAATATTATCTGATCCCGGTCAGGCTCGTGGCGCACGACAGGTAGTGATGGTGGCCACGATGCGAGTGGCAGCGGTTGTTGGAAATTTGCTGCTCACCACATGCATATATTCCCATGCGCTTTGGGCCTGGGACGCAACCACCAATGACCTGTTACATACCATTGTTTTGAAGACTGTTCGACGACTATTAGCATTACACCAAAACTCTGACATCAACCATGCATACCTAATGCGACAGCATCAAACACACATCAACCAACAATGAAACACGAACACTTGCGGTAGTGGAATATGAACAGCATCTGCGGTTATATACACGATACTTGGCAGGCAGGTTAGCCACATCCTCGGTGAATGTGTCTTCACCACGGATATGATTGACTGAATAGGGGGAAACGCCAACGGTGTGGGAGAGATCGATCAGAGATATGGCATGCACAGGAAGTGTGCTGTGGAGAAAAGGTTTGGTCTCAAGAAGGATATAAGTAGTCGTTATGGGGCCCTATTCTGTTGAAATTCTCTGTATATTTCCTATGTATATTCAACACACTACCGTGTATTCTTTTACTTAATTTGTGTTTCGGCTCCGCCTGTCCACCGCTTACATTACTACAGCTAAGATATATATTATGGTGTTTTCTTGTTTATTTCAGGATAATATCTCAGGATTTAACATGTGCTTTCCAATCAGGTGTTTAGGATTTTACGGTTGTTTATGCATCTCTTATGCACCATTCTTGGTCATGATATTGCTAATAATCACTCCACACCGTTTTGTTTTCATGCACATTATTTGGGATTTACTTGGTTGGATTTCAGGGTCAAACATGTTCGCACTTATGTTTCTTACATGGTTTTCCCTATATTTCTCTTGCGCATATGGACGTGCACTTTTCTATAAATAAGGTGCTACCACCCACCAGGCTTAGAAGAATTAAGAACCGGAACTCCTACGAATCCCTTCTTCACCTCCTCGCTAAGTGTGCCTCGCAACCCCCCTCGTACTTGCGAACTATTATCCACATAGAATAGATTGTGCCGCATTCACATATTGAACACGTTCCTCAGAACCGGGGCACGTAACGAACTCTAGATATAGGAGGTCCTGTTTTTCCCTTTCTCCGTTTGTTATCTGTTCATCATCCCATTCACTCTCTGTGCACACGGTTACCTGTTATTTGCTAGAGTAATTCGTTTTCGTACACAATTTCATTCTTCTTTCAGATTGCCTAATGACAAGTTTCTATTGCTATTGTTTGTAATGAAACGATCATTTCTGGCTGGAGGAAGACAATCTCCGAGCAAAGTCCCCAAGCAAAACAAGAAAACCAAACAGAGAGAAATGATCAGACTGCTGGAAATTCTTCAAAATAGGCTGTGTTCAGTAGAGAGTCTTGTGGTCCTTATTGTTTCAATGCTAGCTGCAGTATCCTATATATACCCAAAACTCGCTTCAACGAAACTCTCTTCTTTGCCATCACGCAAGTCTGTTCTTCCATTACCGTTCTTTGCTTTCCAAACCACACCCTCAACATTCCTCCAGGTTTTCGTCCAACAATCCCTTCGCCCACTTGAACTACTTGCAGGCTTTTCATGAACTCTCACTTTCAAACTTTCCTGATACCTTCACCGGTTTCGCTATAATCAAAGTATAAGACTGGTGTATTCAATCTTCTAGCTAACCCAGGTTACAAGCCTTTAGTACCCGTAGTCTGATTCAGGAATGTTCCTGAATCATCTCCGATGCACCTAACCTTTCGGTCATACACGCCGTTGCTTCAAACTCCATACTTCCAAACAAGCTCTAAACCAAAACACTCCTTATCCGCAGTTCTGGTGAAGTAAGTGCATCGCAGATATGAAACCATCATGAATATTTTAACACTCCTCCTTACAATGAGTTATATATCATTTTCTTGCTCTATTTATAATTCTTATTCCCTTCGGAGTTTTCTTTATGTGGCTTGGGGCAAAGATTTGGTTATAATGTTCGCGATCATTTCACGGCCCAGACGATACTTCAGATAGACCTTCTCGCCTGTTCTTACTTCCAGAACATAGTGGTACCGGATATCGATATGCTGTGTCTGTTGGTAATATTCTGGGTTATGAGGGCACACTGGCGATCACTCCATAGTTGTGAGATCTGGCGAATATGCGTTAGTGTAACATATGTACATGTTCCGGTAACGGTACACAGGAGCGGGCAGTGCAGGATCTCCTATGTTTAGTTGATTTATATTTGGATTATTTGATTTGATTTCAGCTCTGCCACTGTCTCTGAGTCAGGTAGGCTATGCAATCGTATCGCTATGTTTCGTTTGCTTTGCTGGAAGTTTATATTTAGGATTCTGGGTATGGAATGGTCATGTAGCACTGGTCGAGGCTGAGCTATGTTTCTTGCTTTGGTCTTGCAGGATTACAGGATTCCAGTATGTGTGCAGCTACGGGTAATGATCGTGATTGCAGGAAGGCTATCGCTCTTGGGTTTTGTATTTAAACCAGTCTCCTGGCTAGCAGGAGACAGCCGACTTCGACAGACGTTCAGTCTAACAATATCCTTGTTTGAACGGAAATCCCAGAGTCCCTGAGTCCAATTTGTCCTTCAACTATTATCCTTCTAGCTACCGGTCCCTTGAAGCCTCCCTTAGCACCAGTGGTAGCAGGTCTATCGCCGGTCCTATTGTATGTTCGTTAGACAGGAATAATCCTGTTACATTCTTTTGCCTACAGTAGGTGAAAACCCTTTGTTCTCAGGATTGGGAACAGCCTGGTAGGATTGATCACCCTCCCAGTATTTTGATAATTAGTTAGAAGCAGGAGCGGCAGGGAAAGGAACTCCCGGCTCAGGTGCTACATTCACAATAGCAGAACGCAGGAGCAGAAGCGTTACCAGGTCCGGAAGGGCCTACAATCGTCCCTTAGTAGAACCTACAGACGATACCCCAAAACCAACTACACAGGAACCAACCCCTGGGGCCACGCCAGGCTCAGCAGATACACCAGCAAGAACCAGTCACCTCCTTTCAGGAGACCTAGATACAGATTCAGACGAAGACCACGACCTCACAGCTGAGGAACTCATTCAAAGAGAAGCCCGGCGTCTTGAGGCAAGAGCAGCACCACGAGCAGCAGCCCAGCAAACTTCAGAAACTGAACACCCACTAGAACGCCCCACTACAAGCAGGTGGTTAGCACCCAGCATTCTAGGAGTCTTTGGAAGTCAGACACCAACTAGAGCGCCCTCCCAAGAGCATAGAGACCAACCACTACCTGGTACATTCATCCCAGACACACCAGAAAGACCCTCAAGATCCAGGAGCCCAAGAGACCACCCTGAACGACCAGATCCAACACCCCCAGCCCCAGACCCACTAACAAGCACCATGGCAGGCCCAGGCCCGGCCAGGTTGCCCCCTCCCAAGCTCCCCAAACCCTCTATGTTTAGCGGCGCAGGAGAAGACCTGAAGCCAGACAAGCTCAAGCGATGGCTTAGAACCGTCAAGAAGCACCTGGCAAGATCAGGACTTACTGATGACTCCCCTGGAGTGGCGGATTATTATGGCGCCTACACAGAAGGCAAGGCCAACAATGCATATCAGACACTAGACAGAGAAGTAGAGGACCTCAACCTAGCAAGGTTAACACAACGCCTAGAGCAGCTATTCGAAGTCTCTACAAACACTGATGACACCTACCTCAAGTGGCAGAATATGCGCCAGACAGCTGGAGGACAGCCAGCGCGCATAACGAAGATAGCTGGGAGCTAGCGGACCTCAAAGGATCTCTTCCAGCTGGATCTATCTTGGACTATGCACAGAAGCAGCGATTTCTCGACACTATGGACTCTACACTACGCTGCAATGTTGAGCCCCAGCTCAGACCAGAAGATACCTGGGACCAAATGGTGGCTGTGGCAGAATGCTATGACGCTAATATGTACAGAACTGGCGGCTACAAAGGCAGTGATAGAAGCCAACATTCGAGCAGCAAACCCGACACACCAAAGAAGGAGAATACCTACCGCAAGCCATCTACTACAGCAACGCCCAGGAGCACAGGCAAAGGAAAGGCCCCGGCGATGAAGAGGACCTATATCAAGTCCAACAAGCCAAGTAAGCCTCAGATGGACCACCGCAAGGCAGAAGGAGCCTGTTTCTACTGCGGCGAAAGCGGACACATGGCAAACGAGTGCCCAAAGAAAGAAGTTAAGACCAACCATGGTCGCCCCTCTGAGGAAAGCCCAGACAGCAGCGAAGGCGAATATGAGCCCAATACAGACAGCACAGAGAAGCTAGATGGCAGCGGCTCTATCAGAACCTACAAGACAACAGTAGGCACGCCCAAGGACAGGCCATTCCAGGGACTGGAATTCACTATCAACATAAATGGTAAGCGTGCTAGAGCCCTTGCAGATACAGGAACCATTGGTGGTACCCTGATATCCAACAAATTCGTTACAACACGCAACATCCCCTATACAGCTAGGAAGAATCCCGTCACTCTGAACGTGAAAGTTAAAGGATCGCGATCAACTACCAACTTCTCTGTTGAGGTTATGATTCAGCTAGGCAAGATAAGAGTCGACAAGGTGCCTATGCTGGTCGCGCTAGTATCAGACTATAATATCCTCATCAGTATGGACGATCTCATAAGGCTAGGAGCGGTCATTGATTGCCAAAAGAACAGCATCTACGTCTCCAAGTACAAGGTCAGAGTCACGTGTGACGGAAAATCTAGAGAATCTAGATCAGCCATGACTAAGCCACAGGAAGTACCGGACTTCCTGGAGATGTTCCCCAAGGTGTTTGTCAAAGAGGTACGTGAGAAACTGCCTCCAGTACGTAAGATAATGCACAGGATAAGCCTCATAGATCCGACTAAGCTTTTAAAGACACCTACTTTCAAAGCACCACAAGCCTTGATGTCCAAATAGAAGCCATGGATCAACAAGCAGATAAACTCCGGTATCCTCCATAGGACCAGTGTGCCTGGAGGAGCCAGCATGTTTGTGGAAGTAAAGAGGGATGGCAGAATCCGTCCCTTGGTAGACCTCCACTTCAGAAATGATAACACCCAGGCCGATTACACACAGATCTCAGAACAAAACACTATATTAAATGCGGTAGCCAGAGGACGATTCCGCAGCAAGATAGATCTCAGTGACGCCTACTTCCAGACCAGAGTACACCCAGATGATGTGAAGTACAAGACTATCAAGACACCCTTCGGCGGCTTTACCAGCCAGGTCATAATGCAAGAAGACATGAATGCTCCCTGAACCTTTGTGAGGACTATGGAGGACCTATTCCATGATGAATTAGGCAAGAACATATGGGCCTACATTGACGATATTTTTGTTTTCAGTGACACCATTGAAGAGCATGTTAAGGACGTTACGAATGCCTGCAGTAAGCTGGAGGACGCCAGCTATTATGCCAACCAAAAGAACAGTGTCATCCTTGCCACAAAACTCGATATCCTAGGACATATGATAGACGATGATGGCTTCCACCCTGCATCAGAGAAAATCCAGACCATAATGGACTGGAGAAGACCAGAGAGCCAGAAAGAGCTGCAGCGATTCCATGGAATTGTTAATTATATGTCGCAGTTCATTCCCCACATCGCAACCATCACAGTCCCGCTCACAGAGCTGAGCGGGGACGCTGAATGGCTATGGACGGATCTGCAGGAAACAGCCTTCGAAGCGGTCAAGTGAGCAGCAGATAAGCACACAGTCCTTAGACCGATTGACAATAATAAGGCAGATATGATATGGCTTTTTAGCGATGCAACCCCAACAGGTACGGGCGGTTGGATAGGCCAAGGACCAACCAGAGATGCAGCCAGACCTGCAGCTTTCCACAATAGGAAGCTGACGCCATCACAAAGCAACTACCCCACACACCCACAGGAAACGCTCACAATCATTGAGGCTATGGAAGCATGCGCTCCACATTTGCTACACAGGCACATTACAGTGGTTACAAACCACGAAAGTCTCACTAAACTCATGACACAAAAGAATCTCAATGGACAACAGCAGAGATGGCTGACGCATATCAGTCGCTTTGATTTTAAAATAGAATACCAGCCAGGAGGGATGAATTTCCTAGCACACTACTTATCGAGAATCCATCAGGGAACCCCAGCGCCGCTAGATATAAGTCTCAGGGACCCCACTATCGATTATGACAGCCTTGCGCTACCTGACCCCACCCAAACCCTACAAATCAAGACAAGCCACGCCTCCTCTGCCGATTTTAGCATTGAATCAGACGACACCACGTACGACTCAGGCGAAGCCCAAACCTCTTCCACCCATACCAGCAGTGACTCTATCAGTCGTTGCCGCCCTGAATACCTTATGGAAGAGATTACCTCCAATGCAGGGACTCGCTCCCCAAAGCATAAGGCCCTTGCTTCCTCTCCCGCTACATCAAGCGCAGCCAGCAACGATAGCAGAATATCAATTGGAAACTCTTGGGGTGATAATAGAACTCTCCCAATCTCTAGTGAAATGGAACGACGACACTCAGCAATGAGCTGGATGTCATGCACTGACAATGTGTGTGAAATACATAAGAATGAAAAAGAAGGTGCAGGCTACTGGCCAAAGGACCCTAAGGTTCGGAAGCAGAGCAAGAAGACAAAAACAAAAGACCAGGATAGGACTTGAACATGGAATGCAGCCCTTCAGGAAGGCCTGACCTCGCTCCCCGATATCCTTACCTCTCAGGGAGCCTCCCGCTCCTCCATATGAACGACACTATCCTAGCCACACCGCCCATGGCCTCGCCCGCCTTGAGTCCTCTTCACAGCCAAGCCGGCTATGACTCCGATGAGGCAACCAATGCCAACCAATTCCTAAGCACCCTACACTCCCCCCTTATGGGTATCCTCGCCCAGTGAGTTAGAGAAGCCCTTAAGACTGATGCCCTCTACACCAGCGTTAAGGAAACCAATAATAAATTGCACTATTCCATCCGCAATGGGCTTCTAATTGCCCAGAACACCAATGGGTACGAAAATCTTGATATACTGGTAGGACCTCTTGAGAAGGGGGTATCCCTACGGGATTTCATCCTCAAGACTGTCCATGAAGGCCTTGGGCATTTCTCAGCCTACAAATGCTACTCCTATGCGGCTTGCTTCTTCTGGTGGCCACAGATGCGCCAGGACCTTGTCCTATACTGTCGGTCATGCGATAAGTACCAGATTAACAATAAGCCCCCTACCCTACTCTATGGATGATCCCTTACCCTCCCTGACTCCGACGAAGCCTACCAATCCCTACCCATAGACTTCGCCAGCCCTTTTAACAAATCCAATGGCTATACATCTATCATGGTCATAATGTACCGCTTTACCTCCTACACACATCTCATCCCACTCAAGGACGCTGGTACGTCTGAAAAGATCTTCAAGAAACTCAATAGTACTATCTTTGACGTCCATGACCTCCCTCTCAGCATTGTCCTTGACCAGGACTCTCGCTTTACCTCTAAGTTTTGGTCACAAATGATGAAGTCCATTGGTATCCAGGTCTGGATGGCAACACAAATGAAGGGTCATGTTGAGCGAAAGATCCGTACCCTCAAACAGCTAATGAGGAACTTCGTTAACCCAGACAGAACAAGTGGTCCGGCGGCCTCCCGGCTATTGCAGCAGCCATGAATAGTGTTCGTTACGGGGCGGGGCGGGGCGGGTTTTCACTCACCAGGCCCCGTCCTTACACGGGGCCGGGGGGGTATTTCTAGCGTAATCCCCGCCCTGCCCCCGCCCGGGGCCCACCCGCACTCATTCCCTGGACGGGACCCCGTTTGTTACCACCGATTTTTAGCGGGGACCCGTCCGGGGTATGGGTGGGGTGGGCGCCTGAGCGGGGACAGGGGCTGGGAATGCCGAAAAAGACACCCCGCCCCAGGCTGTTGAGCGGGGAAGGGCGAGGAAAAGGGCCGGGGGCCCGCGTTTTCCGGGGCCCCGTCCGCCCCGTAACGAACTCTAGCCATGAACGGCGCCCCCCATGAATCCCTAGGCATCTCGCCATACCATGCCCTCTATGGACGCCCCTGGAAGATATTCAACCGTGTCCAGAGATCCGCGAGCAAGGTACCTGCTGTGGACGATATCTTGAACGCCCATGAAGCCACAAGAATGGAAGTAGACATGGCCAGAACGCATGCTACCTTCAGCCAGACTGTTCAGGCAGACAAACGCCGCAAGCCCCTAATGGAACCATTCAAGAATGGCAGCAGAGTCCTTGTTAGAGGCCGGCCTTATACCTCCTCTCCTGGACGATCCAAGAAGCTAGAACCACACTGATTTGGACTCTTCAAGGTCCTAGAACATCTACCTGACACAGACAACTACAAACAACACCTGCCGCACAGAATGGTTCACCAGAAACCCTACTTCCACGTTTCCTCCCTTAAATAATACAGAGAGAACGATCCCGATAGATTCAAGTCGCGCAGAATGGACAAACCAGCACCCATCCTGATCGACAATGCCGAAGAATGGGAAGCAGAGCAGATACTCGATTACCGCCGCCAGAGCAACAGGCACGAATTGCTGGTCCACTGGAAAGGTTATGAGCGAGCTGACGACTGCTGGGAACCTATCGAGAACCTCGACCACTCCCTGGAACTCATACAGGAATACTGGGATGCTAACCACCCCGCAGAACCGACGCCCCAGATCACCTCCCACTACATTAAAGCTTCCTGGGAACCCATGGAAGTTTCCTCGACACCTTGTACTGCAAACGATTGCCCAGACGACTTCTGTGAACCCTATAATAATAATGAATATGATTCTAGTAGCACTGAGTAGGACTATTGCCCTACAGATGACGACAGCCTCCTATGGCAAACCGACGAGAGCGCTGAGGACAGCGAAGACTTTGGAATGATTGTTGATTTTTCGGAATTGTAACAGGTTTATTCATGTCTAACGAAAATACAATAGGACCGGCGATAGACCTGCTAGCGCTGGTGCTAAGGGAGACTCCCTGGGACCGAAGGTAAGAGGTAATCGTTGAAGGACAAATAGAACTCAGGGATTGCCGTTCAACCAAGTGTATTCTTAGACTGAAGGTTTGTCGAAGTCTGTTGTCTCCTGCTACCCAGGACACTGGTTTAAATACAAAACCCAAGAGCGATAGCCTTCCTGCAATCACCATCATTACCAGTAGCTGCACACACACAGGAATCCTGTAATCCTGCAAGACCAAAGAAAGAAACAAACAATACTCAGCCCACGCCAGTGTTACATGACCATCCCATACCCGGAATCCTAAATATAAACTTCCAGCACAGCAAACTAAACATAGCAATACGGTAGCATAGCCTATCTGACTCAGAGACAGTGGTGGAGCTGAAATCAAATCAAATAATCCAAATATAAATCAACTAAACATAGAAGATCCTGCACTGCCTGCTCCCGTGTACCGTTACCGGAACATGTACACATGTTACATTCCCTTATTCTGAAAAATCAACAATCATTTCAAAGTCTTCGCTGTCCTCAGCGCTCACGTCGGTGTCCCATAGGAGGCTGTCGTCATCTGTGGGGAAATAGTCCTGCTCAGAGCTGCTAGAATCATATTCCTCATTGTCATAAGGTTCACAGAAGTCATCTGGGCAATCGTTTGCGGTACATGGTGTTGAGGAAACTTCCATGGGTTCCGAGGAAGCTTTAATGTTGTGAAAGGTGATCTGGGGCGTCAGTTCTGCTGGGTGGTTAGCATCCCAGTATTCCTGTATGAGTTCCAGGGAGTGGTCGAGGTTCTCGATAGGTTCCCAGCAGTCGTCTCCTCGCTCATAGCCTTTCCAGTGGACCAGGAATTCGTGCCTGTTGTTCTGGCAGCGGTAGTTGAGTATCCGCTCTGCTTCTCTTTCCTCTGCATTGTCGTTTAGGATAGGTGCTGGCTTGTCCATTCTGCGGGATTTGAATCTATCAGGATCGTTCTCTGTGTATTCCTTAATGGAGGAAACATGGAAGTAGGGTTTCTGGCGGGCCGTTCTGTGCGGGAGGTGTAGTTTATAGTTGTCTGTGTCAGGTAGATGTTCTAGGACCTTGATGGGTCCGAACCATCGTGGCTCTAGCTTCTTGGATCGTCCAGGGGAGGAGGTATAAGGCCGGCCTCTAACAAGAACTCTGCTGCCATTCTTGAAGGGTTCCGTTCGGGGTTTGTGGCGTTTGTCTGCCTGGACCGTCTGGCGGAAGGTAGCATGCTTTCTGGCCATGTCTACTTCCATTCTTGAGGCTTCATGGGCGTTTAGGATATCGTCCACAGCTGGTACCTTGCTGGCAGATCTCTTGACAGGGTTGACTATGTTCCAGGAACGTCCATAGAGGGCATGGTATAGCGAGATGCCTAGGGATTTATGGCGGGCGCAGTTCATGGCTGCTGCAATAGCTAGGAGGGCGCCAGACTTGTTATTCTGTCTAGGGTTAACGAAGTTCCACATTAGCTGTTTGAGTGTACGGATCCTTCGCTCAACCTGGCCATTCGTTTGGTGGTGGTATTGGGTCACCATCCAGACCTGGATACCAATGGACTTCATCATTTGTGACCAAAACTTAGAGGTAAAGCGAGAGTCCCGGTCAAGGACAATGCTAAGGAGAAGGCCATGGACTTCGAAGATACTACTGTGCAGTTTCTTGAAGATCTTCTCAGGGGTAGCAGCGTCCTTGAGTGGGATGAGATGTGTGTAGGAGGTAAACCGGTCCATTATGACCATGATAGATGTATAGCCATCGGATTTGTTAAAAGGGGCGGCAAAGTCCATGGCTAGGGATTGGTAGGCTTCGTCAGGGTCAGGGAGGGTAAGGGATCGTCCATCGGGTAGGGTAGTGGGCGCGTTGTTAATCTGGTACTTATCGCATGACCGACAGTATAGGGCAAAGTCCTGGCGCATCTGTGGCCACCAGAAGAAACAAGCTGCGAAGAGAACTAGCATTTGTAGACTGAGAAATGTCCGAGGCCTTCATGGACAGTCTTGAGGATGAAATCCCGTAGGGATACCCCCTTCTCAAGAGGTCCTACCGGTATATAAACATTTTCGTACCCATTGGTGTTCTGGGCAAGTAGAAGGCCATTGCGGATGGAATAGTGCAATTTATTATCGGGTTCCTTGACCCTGGTGTAGAGGGTGTCGGACTTAAGGGCTTCTCTAACTCGCTGGGCGAGGATACCCATAAGGCGACAGTGTAGGGTGCTTAGGAATTGGTTGGCATTGGTTACCTCATCGGAGTCATAGCCTGCTTGACTGTAAATGGGACTAAAGGCCGGCGAGGCCATGGGCAGTCTGGCTAGAATGGTATCATTCATACGAAAAGGCGGGAGGCTTTCTGAGAGGTATGGGATATCGGGGAGCAAGGCTTGGCCTGCCTCAAGGGCTGTATTCGATGTTGAAGTCCTATCCTGCTCTTTTCTCTTTGTCTTCTTACTCTGCTTCCGAACCTTAGGGTCCTTTGGCCAGTAGCCTGCACCTTCTTTTTCATTCTTATGTATTTCACACCCATTGTCTGTGCATGACATCCAGCTCATTTCTGACTGTCCTCGTTCCATTTCACTAGAGATCGGGAGAGTTCTATTATCATCCCAAGAGTTTCCAATTCATATTCTGCTATCGTTGCTGGCTGCGCTTGATGTAGCTGGCGAGGAAGCAGAGACCTTACGTTTCTGGGAGCGAGTTACTGCATTGCTGGTAATCTCGTCCATAAGGTATTCAGGGAGCGACTGATAGAGTCACTGCTGGTAAGAGTGGGAGAGGTTTGGGCTTTGCCAGAGTGGTACATGGCGTCTTCTGATTCAATGCCAAAATCGTTAGAAGAGGCGTAGCTTGTATTGATCTGTAGGGGTTGGGTGGGGTCAGGGAGCTCAAGGCTGTCATAATCGATAGTGGGGTCCTTGAGGCTTATATCTAACGGTCCTGGGGTTCCCTCACGGATTCTCGATAGGTAGTCTGCTAGGAAATTCATCGCTCCTGGCTGGTATTCTATTTTAATCAAAGTGACTGATGTGCATTAGCCATCTTTGCTGTCGTCCATTGAGATTCTTTTGTGTGATAAGTTTGGTGTGACTCTCGTGGTCTGTAACCACCGTGAATTGCCTGTGTAGCAAATGGGGAGCGAATGCTTCCATAGCCTGAATGATTGCGAGCGTTTCCTGTTGATGTGTTGGGTAGTTGCTTTGTGATGGCGTCAGCTTCCTGCTGTGGAACGCTGCAGGTCTGGCTGCATCTCTGGTTGGTCCTTGGCCTATCCAAGCGCCTGTACCTGTAGCAGATGCATCGGAAAAAAGGCAATATATCATATCTGGCTTGTTATAGTCGATCGGTCTTAGGACTTTGTACTTATCTGCAGCTCGCTTGACCGCTTCGAAGGCTGCTTTCTGTAGATTTGTCCACAGCCATTCAGCATTACCGCTCAGCTCTGGGAGCGGCGTTGTGATGGTGGCGATGTGGGGAATGAACTGCGAGATATAATTAACTATTCCATTGAATCGCTCCAGTTCTTTCTGGCTCTATGGTCTTGTCAAGTCTATTATGGTCCGGATTTTCTCTGGTGCAGGATGGATGCCATCATCATCTATCATATGGCGGAGGATATCGAGTTTTGTGGCAATGAAAACACTTTTCTTGGGGTTGGCATAATAGCCGGCGTTTTGCAGCTTACTGCAGGCGTTCGTAACATCCTTAACATGCTCTTCAAAGGTGTCACTGAAAACAAAAATATCTTCAATGTAGACCCATATGTTCTTGCCTAATTCGTCATGGAATAGGTCCTCCATAGTCCTGACAAAGGTTCCGGGAGCATTCATGTCTCCTTGCATCATGACCTGGCTGGTGAAGCCGCCGAATGGTGTCTTGATAGTGTTGTACTTCACATCATCTGGATGTTGTCTAGTCTGGAAATAGGCGTCACTGAGATCTATCTTGGTGCGGAACCGTCCTCTGGCTACCGCATTTAATATAGTATTTTGTTCTGGGATCTGTGTGTGATCGGCCTGGGTGTTATCATTCCTGAAGTGGAGGTCTACCAGGGGTCGAATTCTGCCATCGCTTTTGGCTTCCACAAACATCCTAGCTCCTCTGGGCTCACTGGTCCCATGGAGGATACCGGCGTTCATCTGCTCATTGATCCATGCCTTGTATTTGGGCATCAAGGCTTGTGGCGCTTTGAAGGTGGGTGTCTTTAAAAGCTTCGTCGAGTCTATGAGGCTTATCCTGTGCATTATCTTGCGTACTGGAGGCAGTTCCTCAGGTACCTCTTGGACAAACACCTTGGGGAACATCGCCAGGAAGTCTGGTACTTCCCGTGGCTTCGTCATGGCTGATCTACACTCTCTAGATTTTCCGTCATGGGTAACTCTGACCTTGTATTTGGAGAAGTAAATGCTGTTCTTTTGGCAGTCGATGACCACTCCTAGCCTTATGAGGTCGTCCATACTGATGAGAATATCATAGTCTGATACTGGCGCGACTAGCCTAGGCACCTTATCGACTTTCATCTTGCCTAGCTGAATCATAACCTCAACCGAGAAGTTGCTAGTTGATCGCGATCCTTTAACTGCCATCTTCAGTGTGACGGGATTCTTCCTAGCTGTGTAGGGGATGTTGTGTGTTGTAACGAATTTGTTGGATACCAGGGTACCGCCAATAGTACCTGTATCTGCGAGGGCTCTAGCGGGCTTGCCATTGATGTTGATAGTGAATTAGAGTGCTTGGAATGGTCTATCCTTAGGCGTGCCTACCCTAGTCTTGTAGGTCCTCACAGAGCCGCTGCCATCTAGCTCCTCTGTGCTGTCTTTATCGGGTTCATATTTGCCTTCGCTACTGTCTGGCCTTTCCTCAGAGAGGCGAACATGGTTGGTTTTAACTTCTTTCTTTGGGCATTCATTTGCCATGTGTCCGCTTTCGCCACAGTAGAAACAGGCTCCTTCTGCCTTGCGGCGGTCCATTTCAGCCTTACTTGGCTTGTTGGACTTGGTATAGGTCCTCCTCTTAGTGGGGGCCTTTCCTTTGCCTGTGTTCCTGCGCGTTGATGTGGTAGAGGGCTTGCGGTAGGTACTCTCTTTCTTTGGTGTATGGGTTTTGCTGCTAGAAGCCTGGCCTCTATCGCTGCCTTTGTAGCCGCCAGTTCTATACATCGTAGCGTCATAGCATTCTGCTACAGCCACCATCTGGTCCCACGTATCTTCTGGTCTGAGCTGGGGCTCAACATTGCGGCGTAATCTAGAGTCCATAGCGTTGAGAAATCGCTGTTTCTGTGCATAATCTGAGATGGACCCATTTGGAAGAGATCCTTTGAGGTCCGCCAGCTCTCCAGCTATCTTTGTTATGCATGCTGGCTGTCTACCTGCTGTCTGGCAGACATTCTGCCCCTTGTGGTAGGTGTCATCAGTGTTGGTAGAGGCCCCCAATAGCTGCTGAAAGCGATGTGTCAGCTCCGGTAGGGTGAGGTTCTCTTCCTCTGTGTCTATTGTCTGGAATGCGTTGTTTGCTTTCCCTTCTCTGTAAAAGCCATAGTAGTCTGCCACTCCAGGGGAGTCATCATTCAATCCAGATCTCACCAGGTACTTCTTGACTGTTCTGAGCCATCGCTTGAGTTTGTCTGGTTTGAGGTCTTCTCCTTCACCGCTAAAGAAAGGCGGCTTAGGGGGCTTAGGAGGAGGCAACCTGGCCGGACCTGGGTCTGCCATGGTGCCTGTAGGTGGGTCTGGCGGTGGAGGTGGTGGATCTGGTCGTTCAGGGTGCTCTCTGGCGCTGCTGGATCTTGAGGGTCTTTCTGGTGTAGCTGGGATGAATGTACCACGTAGTTGTTGCTCTCTATGCTCTCGCGAGGGCGCTCTAGTTGGTGTCTGACTTCCAAAGACTCCTAGAATGCTGGGTGCTCGCCACCTGCTTGTTGTGGGGCGTTCTGGAGGGTGTTCAGTTTCCGAAGTTTGCTGGGCTGCTGCTCTTGCTACTGCTCTTTCTTCAAGTCGCCGGGCTTCTCTTTGAATGAGTTCCTCAGCTGTGAGGTCGTGGTCTTCGCCTGAATCTGTATCTAGATCTCCTGGAAGGAGGTGACTGGTTCTTGCTGGTGTATCTGCTGAGCCTGGCGTGGGCCCAGGGGTTGGTTCCTGTGTGGTTGGTTCTGGAATATCGTCTGTAGGTTCTGCTGAAGGACAATTGTAGGCCCTACCGGACCTGGTAACGCTTCTGCTCCTGCGTTCTGCTATTGTGAATGTAGCACCTGAGCCGCGAGTTTCATTCCCTGCCGCTCCTGCTTCTAACTAGTTATCAAGATACTGGAAGGGTGATCTATCCTACCAGGCTGTTCCAAATCCTGAGATCAAAGGGTTTTCACCTGCTGTAGGCAAAAAAATGTTACAGCTTTATTCCTGTCTAATGCAAATACAATAGGACCGGCAATAGACCTGCTAGCACTGGTGCTAAGGGAGGCTTCAAGGGACCGGAGGTAGGAGGTAATAGTTGAAAGACAAATAGAACTCAGGGATTGCCGTTCAACCAAGTGTATTCTTAGACTGAAGGTCTGTCGAAGTCTGTTGTCTCCTGCTATCCAGGAGACTGGTTTAAATACAAAACCCAAGAGCGATAGCCTTCCTGCAATCACGATCATTACCAGTAGGTGCGCACCCACCGGAATCCTGTAATCCTGCAAGACCAAAGAAAGAAACACACAATACTCAGCCCACACCAGTGTTACATGACCATTCCATACCCGGAATCCTAAATATAAACTTCCAGCAAAGCAAACTAAACATAGCAATACGATAGCATAGCCTATCTGACTAAGAGACAGTGGCGGAGGTGAAATCAAATCAAATTATCCAAATATAAATCAACTAAACATAGGAGATCCTGCACTGCCTGCTCCTGTGTACCGTTACCGGAACATGTACCCATGGTACAAGAATAAGGGAATGTAACATGTGTACATGTTCCGGTAACGGTACACAGAAGCGGGCATTGCAGGATCTCCTATGTTTAGTCAATTTATATTTGGTTTATTTGATTTGATTTTAGCTCCGCCACTGTCTCTGAGTCCGATAGGCTATGCGATCGTATTGCTATGTTTCGTTTGCTTAGCTGGAAGTTTATATTTAGGATTCCGGGTATGGAATGGTCATGTAGCACTGGTCGAGGCTGAGCTATGTTTCTTTCTTTGGTCTTGCAGGATTACAGGATTCCGGTATGTGCGCAGCTACTGGTAACGATCGTGATTGCAGGAAGGCTATCGCTCTTGGGTTTTGTATTTAAACCAGTCTCCTGGCTAGCAGGAGACAGCAGACTTCGACAGACCTTATGTCTAAGAATACACTTTGTTGAACGGCAATCCCTGAGTCCCTGAGTCCAATTGGTCCTTCAACTATTATCCTTCTAGCTACTGGTCCCTTGAAGCCTCCCTTAGCACCAGTGGTAGCAGGTCTATTGCCGGTCCTATTGTATTTTCGTTAGACAGGAATAAACCTGTTACAGAATGCCAGTTGCAGCGTGCTTGGAGCTCTCCAACTCCCTGAAGTACGGTGGCCCTATCTGGGCTGGAGCTATGGCCCCCAGGGAAGGACGCGTCGAGTAAGACTGTGCGTGCTTTGCCCTATCGGCACTGGGTTCTTCCAACCCAACATCTATCACCCGTAGTGAATGATGGCGCAAAGTGTTGTACGATCGTACCCCGACCTGGCTGATGAATGTTTTATGGGTACAAGGGCAGGAATCTATCAACAGGAAACGGGCAGGAATCTACTTATCTGGTTAACCTCAAATAACTGTTCCATAACTACTTACCGGCCCCTTTACTTCCCACCACTTACTTTCTCTCTAGATCAAGCTTCCAACTTCTCCTATTCAAGCTATATCTCCCAGTGGCCTAATATTTCCATCGCCAAATATATGGAAGGGTGGTCTGCCATCTTTGTTCAAGTGGGGTGCTAGTTAATCTGGTGCAGGGTTCCGAATGGTCCGACCGGTCAAGTCTTGGAAGCAGGACCGGGCTGGTCAGTCGTGGTTGATGTCGGTGACTAGACCTGGCTGACTCGAGTGGTCCGGTCTGGTCTAGACTGGTCCCAGACC
>Ga0307513_10002690_pt1 | contig 24465 bp, 21 predicted proteins | sample 15_EM_MG_FD_202174 | JGI IMG/M metagenome (GOLD analysis project Ga0307513, IMG submission 202174) | Populus trichocarpa ectomycorrhiza microbial communities from riparian zone in the Pacific Northwest, United States - 15_EM | ecosystem: Host-associated > Plants > Roots > Unclassified | place...
GAATCGCGGAAGGCCGGGCCATTGAATGGGATCCGATTTTCTTGCGGCGTGCTGACAACTCAGAACGAACGAACGCGGGGACTTGCGTTGCGTCAAATATCGACATGGCCTGCCTTTGTATCGTGAACCTCGCCCATTAGCACATGGAACGGGCTGTCTCTTTCTGAGGTAATCGACCCTGAACGGCCCGCTTTTGTACCAATGCCCAAGCTGGCCGGGGCGCACGCGAAGCTTGTAACAGCGCAGCACAACAGACCGGTATCGGCATTGCCGCGGCACCCTTGAGCGCGTTCTCGCCGTCCTCGGCCCGGCCGACGGTGGCGCACCGCGATTCGCGGCAAAAGTCACGCCTTTGGGGCCGATGCTGCCGGGAGGGTTGTTGCGCAAGGCGCACCGCGGCCCGCGGCGGGTCCGAAGGTCAATTGACCCGTAAGCAGGGCGCATATTCGATCGAAGGGCGGCCGAGCTTGGTGTCCAATCAAGACGACATATGGTTGAAGCTCCACAGTCGTTGGTCGAAAGCGAATGCCGGCAACTGATTGCCCTTTTCAGCGCCGGCCGCCACGAAGACGTGGAAAAGCGCGCGCTGCGGTTGATCGAAAGCTTTCCGGAGATCGGGTTTGTCTGGAAGGTATTGGGGGCGTCGCTCCAAGCACAGAACAAGGACGCCATCGCCGCTCTGCGGCGCGCGACCCGACTGTTGCCCGCTGACGCGGAAGCGCACAGCAACCTGGGCTGCGCGTTGACGGGCCTCGGCAACCCGCAAGCGGCAGTCGCGCACTTCGAGCGCGCGCTGGCGATCGACCCTGAATTTGCCGCGGCCCACCACAACCTGGGCATTGCCTCGAGGGCCATCGGACAACTCGATCGCGCGGTGGCCAGCTTTCGCCGAGCGCTGCGGATCAAGCCCGACGACGCCCAGGTCCACGGCGACCTGGGGCTCGCCTTGTCGACGCTCGGCCAATTCAGCGCTGCGGCAGCGAGTTTCCGGCGCGCCATCGAGATCAAACCCGGCGTTGCCGAGTTGCACTACAACCTGGCTTGTGCCTGCCAGGACCTCGGGCGCTTCGACCAGGCGGCGGCGGGTTTCCGCCAGGCGCTGGCGCTAAAGGCCGACTTCGCCGAGGCGCACCACAACCTGGGCTCGCTGTTGAAGCGCAGCGGGCATCTGGACGATGCGATGGCCAGTCTGCGCCGCGCGCTGGCATGCAAGCCGGACCATGCGCCGTCGCAGCAGAGCCTCGGATATGCGCTTTTGGCCAGGGGCGAGTTCGAAGAAGGCTGGCGGCTCTGCCAGGCCCGCTATTCACCGGCGCTGAAACAAGCGCGCATTGCCCGGTTGCCCGATCTGAAATACGCCGAATGGCGGGGCGAGCCACTCGCCGGCAAATCGATTCTCGTCTGGCCCGAACAAGGCCTGGGCGACGCCATCCAGTTTTGCCGCTTTGCCGCGGAACTCAAGCGGCGCGGCGCGCGACGTGTAACCCTGGTGTGCAAGCCCGAACTGCAGGACTTGTTCGCCACGCTGCAAGGAGTCGACGCGGTGCATCCGACCGATCGGCCCGAGGCCCCGCCGCCGCACGATTTCTGGACGCTGCTGCTGAACATCCCGCTGCACTGCGAGACCCGGCTGGACAGCATTCCGGCGACAGTGCCGTACCTGCGCGCCGACCCTGCCCGCATGAAGCAAGTGGCGGCCCTGTTGGCAGGAACCGCCGACTGCAAGGTCGGCCTGTGCTGGAAGGGCAACGCCGGCTACGGGCTCGACGCCGAACGCTCGATCGGGCTGCCCGCGTTGCGGCCGCTGTTCGCCGTGCCCGGCGTCAGCTACTTTGCGCTGCAGCGCGAAGCCCGCACGGAGTTCCTGGCCACCGCCGGCGCGGCCGGGGTCGATCTCGGCCACGAGGTCGACGCCACGGGGCCACCCTTCCAGGAGACGGCCGCGTTGATCATGCAGCTCGACCTCGTGATCACCTGCGACACCTCGATCGGCCACCTGGCGGGCGCTTTGGGCAAGCCGGTGTGGCTGCTGCTGGCCTTCGTGGCCGACTGGCGCTGGATGGAGCAACGCGAGGACAGCCCCTGGTACCCGCACACGCGGCTGTTCCGGCAAGGGCAGCCCGGCAACTGGGACGCGGTGGTGCAGCGGGTACGCGACCAGCTCACGGGGCTGGCGGCAGCGAGGGCGCCATGATGAGCGACTGGACCGAGGGTTACGTGACCGATATGGCCTACACGTCGGGCTACTATGCAGACCTGAACCCGATGAAGATTCGGCTGGGTCTGTTGAACGCCGGAATCGTCGCGCCGGAAATCACGGCCAGCTGCGAGCTGGGTTTTGGGCAAGGTGTCAGCAGCAACATCCATGCGGCCGCGCAAGCCCGCTGCCGACTCTGGGGCACCGATTTCAACCCCTCTCACGCGGGCTTCGCCCGGGCTGGCGCGGCAGCCAGCGGCTCAGGTGCTCAGCTGTTCGATCAGTCGTTTGCCGAGTTCTGCGGCCGTTCCGACTTGCCTGACTTCGACTTCATTGCGCTGCACGGCGTGTGGAGCTGGACATCGGCCCAGAATCGCTCGGTCATCGTCGACTTCATTCGCCGCAAGCTGAAGGTCGGTGGCATCGCATACATCAGCTACAACGCATTGCCCGGTGGATCGACGTTCGAACCCGTTCGCCACCTGCTGGCAAGATACGCCAGCACCCTGGCGGCGCCGGGTACCGGCATGCAGTCGCGCATCGACTCGTCGATGGCCTTCGTCGACAAGCTGATCGCCGCCAATCCGGCCTACACGCGATTGAATCCGCAGGTTGCCGAGCGCGTCGAGGCGATGAAGTCGCATCCGACGAGTTATCTCGCGCACGAGTATTTCAATCGCGACTGGCAGCCGATGCATTTTGCCGACGTGGCGGAAGCGGTGGCACCCGCCAAGCTGGACTACGCTGGTTCGGCCGACCTGCTGGATCTGGACGCCTTCAGTCTGACACAAGAACAACAGGCGCTGGTGCGAGAGATTCCCAGCCTGCTGTATCGCGAAACGGTGCGCGACTTCATCGTCAATCGCCAATTCCGCCGCGACTGTTGGGTGAAAGGCGCACGCCAATTGAATGCGCTGGAAAGAGACGAGGCACTGCGGGCGGTGCGCGTCGTGCTGGCGGCGCCGCGCGATGCCGTGGCGCTGAAGGTGCCCTGTGCGCTGGGCGAGGTGAATCTGGACCCGGCCATCTACCGGCCGATCCTCGACTTGCTGCAAGACCACGCGCCGCGCTCGCTGGGTGAGCTCGAAGCGGCGCTGCATGGCGCAGTGCCATTCGCATTGATTCAGCAGGCGGTCGTGATCCTGGTCGGCACCAACACGCTCGGCCTGGCACAGGATGATGCGGCGATTGCAGCGTCACGCCCGAGCGCGCAAAAGCTGAATCGCGCCTTCTTCGACAAGGCACGCAGCCGTACGAGCGGCGTCTCGGACATTGGCCACCTGGCCAGTCCGGTAACGGGCGCCGGGATCGCCGCGAGTCGTTTCGAGCAGCTGTTCTTGAGGGCCATGGCAGAAGGCGAGCAGACGCCGGCCAACTGGGCCGACCACGTCTGGCGGTGTCTCGAGGGGCAGCGAGAGAGTTTGCTGAAGGACGGGAAGCCGCTGGCAGGCGCGCGTGAAAATCGCGCCGAACTGACGAGGCAGGCGGTGGCGTTTGCCGAGCAGCGCCTGCCGCTGCTGCGGGCGCTGCAGGTGATTTGAACGGTGGATGACACCGCCGCGAACGCCCCGGCGCTGCACCGGCGGGGCGTGATTGCCAGACAGAGTGGCGACAACCCGCTCGCGCTGGAATTGATCGGCCGCGCGATCGCGATCGCGCCTTCGAGTGCGATGCTGTCCAATCTTGCGGCCGTGCAGGCGGCGCTGGGCGACCTCGACGGCGCCGTTGCCAGCTGCCGGGCGGCGCTGGCGCTCGATCCGGATTCATTCGACGCCCGCTGCAACCTCGGCTCGGCCTTCATGGCCCAGGGCAAGACCGAGCAGGCGCTCATCCGCTACCACGAAGCGCTGGCCCTCGAGCCCGCTGCAGCCGAAGTCCACTACAACATCGGCAACGCATGGCGACGCCTGGGCCAGCTGGCAGCGGCGAGCAGCGCCTTCCGGCAAGCGCTGGCGCTGCAGGCCGACCATGCGGACGCGCACAACAATCTCGGCCTCGTTCTGAAGGCCCTGGGGCAAGCGGATGCCGCGCGCGCAAGCTTCGCCGGGGCGCTGGCTGCCCAACCCCACCATGCCGATGCGCTGGTCAATCTCGGCAATGTCCTGAAGGACGAGGGCCAGCTCGATGCGGCAGCCGACTGCTACCGCAAGGCACTGGCCGGCAAGCCGGGATCGGCGGCCGCGCACAACAGCCTGGGCATCGTGCTTCACGCGCAAGGCCGGCTGGAACAGGCGCTCGCGAGCTATGGTCAGGCCTTGGCGCTCCAGCCCGGCTTCACCGACGCGGTCGTCAACCTGGCGTTGCTGCTGTTGTACATGGGGCGGTTCGAGCAGGGCTGGAACCTCTACCGCGCACGCACCCGGGCCTTGCATGGCGTGATGCCGCCCGTGCTGCCGTTCCCGGAATGGCAAGGCGAGCCGCTCGACGGCAAGTCGCTGCTGATATGGCCCGAGCAGGGCCTGGGCGATGAAATCCAGTTCTGCCGCTATGTCGCCGTCTTGAAGCGCCGCGGCGCGCGCCATGTCACGCTGGTCTGCAAACGCCCGCTGGTCGAACTGCTCCGTTCGCTGCCGGGAGTAGACGCCGTGCTGCCCTTGGATGCGGTGGTGGAATCAGCCTTTGCGGTGCCGCCGCACGACCATTGGGTGATGCTGCTGAACCTGCCGTTCCATTGTCGGATGGACCTTGGCAACGTGCCCACTGAGCTGCCCTATCTGCGCGCCAACCCGGCCCGGGCCGAGCGGCTGGCGCAAACGCTCGCCGGGGTGCCCGGCCTGAAAGTCGGCCTGTGCTGGAAGGCCGGGAAATCCTATCTGCCGGGGCCGGGCCGCTCGTTCGGCCTGGCGACATTTCAACCGCTGTTCGATCTGCCCGGCGTGCGCTTCTTCAGTCTGCAGCCCGGAACCAGGGATGAGCTGTTGCAGGCCGCGGGCGCGGCGGCGTTCGACCTGGGCCATGAGATCGACGCGCTGGGTCCGCCGTTCGAAGAGACCGCGGCGCTCATCATGCAACTCGACCTGGTGATCGGCTGCGACGCCTCGATCGGCCATCTGGCGGCGGCCCTCGGCAAACCCGTCTGGACACTGTTGCCCGCTGTCGCCGACTGGCGCTGGCTGGCCACGCGCGACGACAGCCCGTGGTATCCGCGCACGCGGCTTTTTCGCCGGCAACCGGGCGGCGACTGGGCCGACGTGATGCAGAGAGTGGCTGACCGGCTGCGGCCGTTGGTAGAAAGCTGAGTTTCAGTTGGCCCCGCCGTCGGCCTTGACGACGGTCTCGCCCTTCAGCAAGCCGAAGTCGCGGATGTTGAAGCGGTGGCGCTTCCAGCCCTCGTAGGTGCGCCGCCAGTGCATCAGCGACACGAAGTAGTAGACGACCTTGAACATCACCAGCGACATGCGGTAGGGCAGCCCGTGGCCGAGGTCCGCCGCCAGCAGGGACATCAGGCCCTGCTTGACCTTGAAGACGTTCTGCGGGTGCATGAACATGTCGCGGATGGTCGGGTTCGTCACGCGGTAGATGAACCACGAGTAGTCGCGCGGGCCGGCCCGCATGCGCCGCTCGACCACGCGCCGTGCCGCGGGCAACCGGGCGGGCCGGTCGAGCGCGGTGGCCACCAGCTCGGCGCCGTCGAATGCGCTTTGCATCGCCAGGAAAACGCCCGATGAAAACATCGGATCGATGAATGTGAACGCGTCGCCGACCAGCAGGTAGCGCTCGCCGGTGGCGCGCGTGCTGGCGTAGGCGAAGTTGCCGGTGGCATGCACGGCGTCGTCGACGAGCGTGGCGTCCTTCAGCCGGTCGTGCAGTTCCGGGCACAGCGCAATGGTGTCGTAGAAGTAGTCCTTCAGCGGCTTGTCGCGCGCCTTCAGGTAGTAGGCCCAGCACACCGCACCGACGCTGGTGGTGCCGTCGGCCAGCGGTATGAACCAGAACCAGCCGTGCTCGAACCAGCAGATGCTGATGTTGCCTTCGCGCCTGCCGGGCAGGCGCCGGGCGTTGCGGAAGTGGCCGAACAGCGCGGTGCTGTTGTGCTCGGGGTTCTTCTCCTTGCACTTGAACTTGTTGGCCAGCACCGTGTGGCGGCCGCTGGCGTCGACGACGAAGCGCGTGCGCCAGCTGCGCGGCGCGCCGTCGTCCAGTACCGCCTGTACCGTGGCACCGTCGGCGTCGAAGTCGACCTGGCGAACGGTGGCGCCCTCGAGGGCCAGCGCACCCTCCTTCGCCGCGTTGCGGAACAGCAATTCGTCGAGTTCGGAGCGCCGCACCTGCCACGCTTCGCCTTTGCTCGGGTCCCAGCCTTCGCTGAAGTCGACGTAGCTGCGCTCGCCGGTGTCGGGCGGCACGAACTCGATGCCGAACTTGGGCATGCCGATGCGGTCGACCTCCTCACGCACGCCCAGCTTGTCGAACAGTTCGCGGTTGCCCGGCAGCAGCGACTCACCGATGTGAAAGCGCGGGTGGTGTTCCTTTTCCAGCAGCGCCACGCGGCGGCCCTGGCGCGCCAACAAAGCGGCGATGGTCGAACCTGCCGGCCCGCCGCCGATGACGACGACATCGCATTCCTGCCTGGCTTCCATGACGATGAGCTTCCTTGCGCTGATGGGTGCGGGCCGCATTCTGCCGCGCGCCGGGCCTGAATGCCGAACTGCGACTCCGCGCGCTGGCGCTGCACTGCGCGGCCGACCCCACGCCGGCGCGGCTGCAGCGTGCCCGCGAGGCACTGGCCGATCCGCTGGCCCTGGCGTCAGGCTGGCGCGGTGAATGGGGCCGCCGGAAATTCGAGCAGGCGCAGCACCGGATAGAGCCGCCACTCGGGCTCGGCATGGCGCTTCGAGTGGAGGAAGATGAAGCCCAGCACGGCCTGCTGATCGTGCAGCCGTTCGGGATGCTCGCCCTTCCAGGCCTCGAATCGACGGCACAGTTCAGGCTCGGCGGCCAGCAGGCGCTCGGCCTCGTCTTCGAACACGTAGTCGCTGAAGCTCTCTTTCCTGTCGAGCACGCTGTCGAAGAAGGCCCAGCGGAAGAAACTGTCCAGCCCCAAGGGCTCCATGACTTCGACGACGAACCGGTCGCGCGGCCCGCCCAGTGGCAGCAGCCAGTCGCCTTCGGCCACCTGCGCGACCCGCGGCTCGGCGCGGACTTCCAGCACGTCGTGCAGGTGCCGGCCTTCGAAGGGCAGGCGCCGCTTGTCGCAGCGTTCGATGCGGTAGCCCTCGGCGGGCGCGCGCCCCGCGCGTGTCGCGCGCTGCAGCGGCACGCCGTGGGCCTTCAGTCGCAGCGCGACGTCGTGCCAGGCTTGCGGCAGCAGGTAGGCCCGTGGCGGCACGGCACTGGCGGTGGCCTCGAAGCGGTCGAAGTAGGGAATGTCCTTCTCCCACGGCGCCGCGCGGTCGTAGCGCAGGCGCTGGTAGCTGCCGAGCCGGCTCGGCTCGTAGACCGCCTGGTAGCCGCTGAAGCGAAAGGGCCGCGAGTGCCGCAGATCGAGCTTCCAGTCCAGCGCGACCGGCGCGCCGGCGGAGACGGCTGCGCGGTCGGCGGCACGCGCGGCGCGGATGGCGTCGCCGTGCGCGACGGTGTGGGCCAGCGCGCTCTCGACCAGCACTCGCGTGCCGTGATACCGCGCCTCGAAGGCTTTCAGCATGTGCGTCTCCGGCATGAAACCGATCGTGTGATGGAGCGCTGCGTAGCCGGTGGAAAAACGCGGCGAGTCCAGGAAGTCGGCAATCCCGTCGTCGGGAACCTCCTTCAACGGATTCACGTACGGGCAAAGAGGAAAGCCTCGCGCCGCCATCTCGGCATACAGCGCCGGCAGCATCGTCCCGCGCAAGTGCTCACCGGTGCGGCCGCCGAGCTTGTCGGGCTGGGTGGCGATGAGCGTCACCACGTGCTGGTAGTCGGCGCCATTCGACGTGTGGGTGTCGACCATCACATCGGGGTCCCAGCGGGTGAACACTTGCGCGAACGTGCGGGTGTTCAGGCTGTCGGCCTTGACGAAGTCGCGGTTCAGGTCGAGGTGGCGCGCATTGCCGCGAAAGCCGAAGGCCTCCGGCCCATTCTGGTTGACGCGGCTGGTATCCCCACGGTTCAGCGCGCCGTCGACGTTGTAGACGGGGATGTAGACCAGCACGGTGCGCCCGAGCGCGGCGCGCCGGGCCGGGTCGAGGCACAGATCGCGCAGCAGGGCCATGCAGGCGTCGATGCCTTCGGGTTCGCCGGGGTGGATGCCGTTGTTGTTGAAGAACACCGGGCGACCGGCGGCCTTCGCGAGCTGCGGGTCGAAGACGCCGTCGGCAGAGAACACGCCGACATGGATCGGCACGCCGCCGTCCGAGCGGCCGGCCTCTTCGAACTTCAGCCATGGCCCGAAGGCTTGCGCCAGCCGCTGATGGAAGGCTATGCATTCCGCCCAGGTGGTGGTCTGGTTCCGATTACCCCGCTCGAACGGGGTCGTCCAATCGCTGTTCATGTCCATGCGCCATTGTCGACGCGCCATCGCCGGCGGGCGGACGCCGGCTCCTCAGGTCACAAGCCGACCGTCATACATCCAGCGCCGGACCTTCGCGGCGCGAATGCGCTTGGCGTCCGGGTGCCCCGGGTTGATCAGCACGTTCGACTCTTCGACCACGATGACGGACGGTACGAACGCGAGCAGGGTGCTCGTCCCCCGCGCCCACGCTGTTCCCCAATCGAGCGACACTTGGCCGGCCGGCTCGGCGTCCCAGCCGATGAACCGCGGCGCATCGAACGCAGCGGCAGCCTCCCAGAGCGCTCGCGGCACGCGTATCTCGACAAGATACCGGTTCAAGGGCAGCGGCACTTTGGCCAGATGCACGACCGTCTCCAGGCAAGCCAGCGCGCGGGATGTGGAGGCGTAGACCATCGGGGTCCCGGGACGATTCCATCGCCCACCGGAGAGCTCCGCACCCTTGCCGCCGAGGTCGTCCGCTTCGTATCCGGGCGTGTCTGCAGCGATACGCCACAGCACGACCTCGCCGCTCAAGCGTAGGCCCCGCTTTGCATCTGTGAGATCAACCCCGAAACCAGGGCGCGCCCATCGGCCGTGTCCATGAATTCACCGGGGCTCGTGCCGCCAAGCGCTGCCGCGGGCTGCGCCAGCCATGCCGCGGTCCATGTCGCCGCATCGAAACCCTTGGGCGCGCCCGACTCGGCAACGACCTGCTCGACTTGGCCGATCAGGCGGGCGATGCCCAGCACACGCTCGCTTTCGTCCTGGCTCAGGGTCGCCGACAGACGAATCTTCCGGTTTGCCGTAGCGCGCGGGATGCCAGCCCAGACGTACAGCTGTTCGCGCGCGACCTGCATGTCGCCGGCCAGCGTGGATAGCACCGTCGCCGGCACACCTTCCCTGACGACACCGATGCGTTCGACGTGGCCGAGCGCGAACAGCAGAGCGTAGTGCGGATCACCGGCGACGAGCCGTGCCATGGGCGACCTGGCGGCGCCGCGTTGGCTGCGCTGGCGCGCGGGCGCTGATGAGTGAGGTTCGGCCCGCATTCCTGACTCCACGAGCAAAGGAGCCTTTATCTTAGCTCAGATGATCCACATGTGTCGGCGGGTCGAAGCGCCAGACCTACTTCCGTGCCAGCGGAACCTGCAGGTTCGTCGGCCGGTTCTCTTCCTTGTCGAACCCACGGCCGTCCACGTTGCGCGCGCCCCAGAACAGCATGTCGTGGTTCAGGTGGACGAGATCGAACTCCATGAAGTTCTTCCCTTCGTTCAAGCCGAACGGGGCGAACGCCTTGCCGAACACGCTTTGCGTGTCGTTGACTTGCCACTTTCGGTAGCCATCGGCCGCGACCTGGTTCAGCAGATCGGCAAACCCCTGGATCAGCGGCGTGACCTCGTATCCCTCGTCGGCGACGAAGTCCACCTTCTGCGCCCCGGCAGCGACCCCGTGAGGCCCGCGCCAGACCATGTGACCCCGGAGGGCGATTCGGGCGATGGGCAGCGCACCGTTCGGGTCTGCCGAGTTGACGATGCTCAGCTCGAATCGGTCCCCGGCCCCGTACTTGAATTCGCGCTTCAGATAGAACGGCTTCAGCGTGCCGTCGGCGTTCTTGTTGGCGCTCGGGCGCACCTCCGGGGCGATGCTGACCCAGTCACCGACGAGGGCCTCCTTGATCTGTTCGACGTTCATGACGGTCCGTCCTTCGGGTTTGCGGGAGGGCGATTCGATCGTTGAAGCACAGGCTGCGAGCCTTGTCACCAGCACAAGCGCCAGCATGAGCGCCAAGAGGCGCGAAATACGTCGTGTCCACATCGGGAAAGAGTCCTCGCCTGGGAAGGTGTGCAAACTATGCAACGCGAGCGCCCGGCACCGTTAGCCCAAATCGGCAAAGCTATTCTTCGATTGCGGCGCCTACATGGGATACACGCATGACACTCAAACTGGACGTATTCGACGACTTCCATGTGCATGGCGCTTCGGCGCCGGAGTGGAATCAGCGCTACCTGCAGGTATCGCCGGGAGCCATGCGCAGTTCGCTCGCCGAAGTGACGGCAGGCAGCGTTCATGTCTTTCGCAAGTGGATGAGCGAGCGGGTGGTTCAACAGGGTTGCCTGCCCGACGGCAAGATCTGCTTCGCGATCCCGCTGGGGCAGTTCGCCGGAACGCCCCGGATGCAGGGCCACGAAATGCACGGGCACAGCATCGCCGTTCTTCGCAGCGGCGACGAGTTCACGCTACAACGCCCGAAAGGGATGGCGCTGATGGCCGTGACGTTCGAACTCGACGAATTTCGTCGCCTGTCCGACGAACGGCCGTGGGCACCGGGCGCCCAGGCCCTGCTGTCCCGCCCGGTGCTGCGAGCGCCGGGTCGCGCGATGCAGCGGTTGCGGCACGACCTTCTCTCGTTGTTCCACGAGACGTCGCCAACCGACCCATGCAAGTCGGACGCGATCACGGCCCGGTCGGTATCCCGCGGCGTGTTCGAAACGCTGTGCGAACTGTTCAACGGTGCCGCCGGCGCGGGCCAGGCCGTCGGCAGCGCATCTGCCAGTTTCATCGTCGCGCAATGCCATCGGATGGTGGCCGCCAGCGGAGATTCGCCACCGAGCGTCGAGGAGCTGTGCCTGCGCCTAAGAACAAGCCGGCGCACCTTGCAGAACAGCTTCAGGCAGGTCGCCGACGCGACGCCGGTGCACTACCTGCGCTGTGTGAGGCTGAACGCCGTGCGTCGGCAGTTGATGTCGACACGAGCGGCGGACCTGAACGTTGCTCAGGCGGCGGCAGACCGAGGATTCAACCATCTGAGCCACTTTGCCCAACGCTACAAGACGCTGTTCGGAGAATTGCCGTCGCAGACGATGCGAGGCCGCACCTGCGCCAGTTCGCAGGTCCGGCCGCATGGATCCATGGTGAATGCTGCTTGGAGAACGACATGCCCGTCGATCTGAACCACACGATCGTTCATGCCCGAGATCCGCAAGCGTCCGCGGCCTTCCTCGCCGAAATCCTCGGGCGCGGCGCACCGGTGAGGTTCGGCCCCTTTCACGCCGTCGCGCTCGACAACGGTGTCACGCTGGACTTCATTCAGGCCGACGGCCAGCAAGTGGTCGAGCACTACGCCTTCCTCGTCGGCGAAGAAGAGTTCGACCGGATCTTCGCTCGCATCCGCGCGCGCGACCTGCCGTATTGGGCCGATCCGGGGCACCAGCAACGAGGCCGGATCAACCACCATGACGGCGGACGGGGCGTCTACTGGAACGATCCGGATGGCCACTACCTCGAGATCATCACCCGGCCCTACGGCAGCGGCGGGTGACTGCAGCGTCGCGCGACTTGTGCTGGCGACTCAGTCTACTTGCCCGCCATCGCGTTGAACTTCTCGGTCCACTTGCCGAGGTTGAGATTCATGAACTCCTCATCGACGATCACGGCATCACCCGGCTTCGGAACGACTTCCTTGAAGCTGGCGGAAGCCGGCACGTCCTGGCGGGTCGGTCCCATGTTGTAGGACTCCGTGATGTACCGCTGCCACTCCGGCGAAAGCACCTTGTTGATGAACGTCGCCGCGAGGTCCTCCTTGCCGCTGCGGACCATCATCATCCCCTCGAAGAACAGCGGCGTGGGCTTCGGGCTCACCATCGCAACGGGGATCTTCTGGTCGCGCAGCGCACCGACCGCGGACGGCGTCGTGACCACGGCCCACAGTTCGCCCTGCGCGAGCGCGCGTCGCGCCTGCGCGTCGGCATTGTGGAAGATGACGTTCGACTTGACCTTGCCGAGGAACTCGATTCCGGGGTCGGGGTTCGTGGCGGTTCCGCCGTTGAGCAGCGATGCAATGATGATCATCTTGCCGGGGAAGATGGTCGGCACCGGCAGCGAAACCTTGTTCTTGAACTCCGGCTTCCACAGGTCGTCCCAGGAGGTGATTTTCCCGCCCGGCACCAGGTCGGGCCGGTACACGATCCCCACGGCGCCGTAGTAGACGCCGGCGAACATGTCGCTTCCCGCACCTTTCATCAGCGTCTTGATGTTCGGAATCTTCGCCGGATCCAGCGGCACGAAGAGTTGCTTGTCCGTTCCCGCGCGCAGCGCCGTCGACTCATTGGTGAACCAGACATCGACCTGCGGCTTGTTGCGCGTGGCCTGCAGCTTGGCCAGGCCTTCGGTCGCGGTCGTCTGGTTCGCGACCTCGAGCGTGATGCCGGTTTCCTTCTTGAAGTCGGCGGCGAGCGGCTTGAAGATGCGTTCCCAGGTCGCGCCCCACATCATCACGGTGAGGGTCTTGTCCTGCGCCATGGCCGGCAGCGGCAGCAGCGAAGCGAGCACGGCCGCGCCGGCGATGGCGGCGAGCAGCGGGCGGCGGGAACGGAAGGTGGTTTCCATGGTGACTCCTGTGGACGGTGGTTTCAGCGGTTGGCAAGGAATCGGTCGAGGCCGACGACCCTTTCGATGAGGAAGACGAGAACGACGCTGAGGGCGATGAGCACGCTGGCCATCGCGGCCACGGTCGGATCGTCGAAGTCGCGGATGTAGCCGAAGGCTTCGATCGGCAGCGTGCTCGTCTTCACGTCGGTGAGGAAGGCGGTGATGGCGAAGTTGTCGATCGCCTCGACGAAAGCGAACACCGCACCGGCGATGAGCCCGGGCTTGAGCTGCGGCAAAGTCACCCGGAAGAAGGCTTCGATAGGCCCGGCTCCGAGGTTGCGCGCCGCCTTCTCCAGGTCGTGGTCGACGCCATGCAGGTTGGCCACCAGCGGGCGCAGCGAGAACGGCAGCGTGAAGCAGATCATCGCGAGCACGATGGCCCGGAAGCCGGTGCCGATGCCCACGCTGACGGCGAAGCTCAGGAAGGCGATGCCGGTGATCACGCCGGGAATCAGCAAGGGCGAAAGCAAGGCACCGAGCAGCAGCTTCTTGCCGGTGAACTCGTGCCTCACGATCGCCACCGCCGTCGGCAGCGCGATGGCCAGTGAGATCGGCGTGACGATCGCCGCGATGCCGAGGGAGTTCCACAGCGCGTTCTGGAATCGCGTGTTCGCGAAGAAGTTGGAGAACCACTTCAGCGTCACGCCGGTGGGCGGGAAGGACAGGTACGACGTGGGGCTGAACGCGTAAAGCAGGATCAGCAGCACGGGTGCGACCGTGAAGAACAGCGCGACGCCGGCCGCCACCGAAACCCCGGCCGTGTAGGGATGCGTGTAGTTGCTCATGCGGGCTGCGCCTGCGGCAGGCGTTCCGGCGCGGCCTGCTGCCGCTTCTGGACGCGGCGTGCGAAGCTTCGCTGCACCAGGCCGAAGAAAGCGAAGACCGCGAACGTGAGGGCGAGGAAGAGCACCGACAGTGCGGCAGCCGAAGGCAGGTCGTAGTCGGTCTGGATCTTCTGGTAGATCGACGTGGCGCTCACGTGCACCTTGCCGCCGCCCAGCAGTTCGGGGAAGAGGAAGGCCGCCAGGCCGATGGCGAAGACGAGCGAACTCGCCGCCACCAGGCCCGGCAGGGCGAGCGGCCACGTCACTTCCAGGAACACGCGTGTCCTGCTGGCGCCGAGGTTGCGCGCCGCATGCTCCAGCGATACCGGGATGGCCTGCAGCGTGCCGAACAGCGTGAGCACGAAGAACGGCATCGCGAAGTTCAGCACGCTGACGATGACGGCGAACTCGTTGTTGATGAGGGGAAGCGCGGGCAGGCCCAGGCCCGACAGGATCGAATTGACCACACCCTTGTTGCCCAGGATCAGCATCCACGCGTAGGCACGCGTCACGCCGCCCGAAAGAAAGGTGGCCACCAACCCGAACAGGATCGTGTTGCGCACCAGCGGCGATGGCGAGCGCGCGAGCACGTACGCCAGCGGGAAGCCGAGCAGGATCGCAAGTGCCGTCACCTTCACGGCCAGCATGAAGGTCTGGAAAGCAACGTGCCGCACGTACTCGGAACCGATCGCCTTCGCGTAGTTGTCCAGCGACAGGGGCCCGCCGAAGCTCGCACCGCCCGGGTCCTGCTTGAGGAAGCTGATCCCGATGAACGAGAACAGGCTGACGGCGAAGAGACCCAGCACCAGCAGCGCCGGCGTTATCAGCAGGAAGGGCGTGGCGCGTTTCATGCGGCCTCGGCCGGCAGCAGCGCGCACTGTTCCGCATGGAAGCGCAGCTTCACGTTCGCGCCGGTGTCGAAAGCGGCGCCGTCGCGCCGGTGGGCGGATACCCTCATCGTGTGGCCCGCCGCGAGCACTTCGTAGACCACATAGGCACCGAGCACCCGCGCGAAAGTCACCGTGCCGTTCAAGCCGGCGCCCTCGGCGCAGAGGTCCAGCGCCTCGGCGCGGATGGCGATCTCGGCCGCGCTGCCGGCAGGCAGCGATGCGCCGGGCACGCCCCGGACCACCGTATCGAACACCCGCACGTCGCTGTTGTCTCCGCTGCAGGCCAGCACGGTGGCGGGCACGACGTTCTCGACGCCGGTGAAGCGCGCGACAAATCGATTGCGCGGACGGTCGTAGATGTCCAGCGGACTGCCGATCTGCTCGATGCGGCCGCGGTTCATCACGGCGATGTAGTCGGACAGCGCGATGGCCTCCTTCTGGTCGTGGGTCACGATGAGGCTCGTGATGCCCAGGCCTTGCTGCAGCTTGCGCAACTCGACCTGCATCGCCTCGCGCAGGTTCTGGTCGAGGGCGCCGAGCGGCTCGTCCAACAACAGCACCTTGGGCCGCGTCACGATGGCGCGAGCCAGCGCCACCCGCTGCTTCTGGCCGCCGGAGAGCTGCCCGGGGAACCGATGCGCGTACTCCTCGATGCGCAGCATGCGCAACACGTCCTGCACGCTGCGGTCGATGTCGCCTTTGGCCCGACGCCGCATCCTGAGGCCGAAGGCAATGTTGTCGCGCACGGTCATGTGCGGGAACAGCGCGTAGTGCTGGAACAGCATCGCCGTTTCGCGCCGCTCGGGCGGGATGGGCAGCACGGAGCTGCCGTCGACGCGCACGTCGCCGTGGTCGGGTACCACGAAGCCGGCAATCGACTGCAGGATCGTCGTCTTGCCGCAACCCGACGGCCCCAGCAGCGTGAGCAGCTTGCCCGGCGGAATGCCGAGGTCCACGCCGTCGACGGCGGTGACGCCGGCATAGCGCTTCACGAGGCCGTGCACCTGCAGCTCGCAGCCCGCGGCCGGGGAGGCCATCGGCGGTGGCACGGCCGCCACCACCGGCGGCGGCGTCTGTTCGTGAAGGCGTTCCTGGAGGCCGAGCGTCCGGCCTGTCATGTCTCGTTCTCGCGGGGCGCGTGGCCCGTCATGGCGTAATTCGCGCGGCCGAGTGCAACCACCGCACCGGCTTCGTCGACCACGTCGACATCGACGAAAGCCATCGTCCGGCCCAGCCGGCGCAAGTGCGCTTTCGCGACGAGGGAAGCACCGACCGCGGGCTTGAGGTAGTCGTCGCGGAAGGTCATGGATTGATCACCACCTTGCCCATCACCTGGCGGTTCTCGATGCGCGCGAAAGCCTGGCCCGCGTCCTTCAGCGAGAAGCGCTCGTCGATCACGACTTCCAGCCGGCGCTGCTGCACCAGCCCGACCAGCGCGAGGATGTCCTCGCGGCGATAGCCGTTGGAGCCCTTGATGTTCAACTCGAAGGCCCAGATGTAGCGCAGGTCTTCCACCGGCGCGAAGCCCGCGGTCGCCCCGCATACCAGCACGCGGCCGCCCACGCGAAGCACCTTGAGCGACTTCACCCAGGTATCGCCACCGGTGAAGTTGACGACCACATCGACGCCCTTGCCGATGTTCGCGCCACGGCGGTTCGGCTTGCCGTACATCGCGTGGACCTCGGTCACGAAGTCCTTCTCGTTGTAGTTGATCGTGCGGTCGGCACCGATGGCTTGCAGCTTGGCGGCCTTCTCGTCGCTGCCGGCGCAGGCGATCACTTCGGCCCCCGCCAGCTTGGCGAGCTGCACGCAGCAGACGCCGACGCCGCCGCTCGCGCCGAGCACCAGCACCTTCTCGCCGCTTTCGACGCGGCCGTTCGTGACCATCATGCGCAGCGCGGTGCCGTAAGCCGTGGGCAAGACGGCCGCAGCGTCGAACGACACGTCGTCCGGCAGCGCGATGAGCTGGTGTTCGGGCACCGCGCAGAATTCGGCCAGGCCGCCGTGCGTCGTCTCGCCGATCAGGCCACCGGCCACGCGGTTCATCGGATCGACCAGGACGCGGTCGCCGCGTTTCCAGCCCTCGACCCCGGCGCCGACTTCGACGATCTCACCGGCGACGTCGAGGCCCGGGATCACGGGCAGCGGAATCTTGATGCCCGGCATGCCATTGCGCGTGAACACGTCGTGGTAGTTGAGCGTGGAGGCGCGAACGCGGATCACGACCTCGCCGGCTTTTGGCGTCGGGTCGGGAAACGACTCGCTGTACGCCATGGCCTCGGGGCCGCCGTGCTGCTGGATGTAGTAAGCCCTCATGCGGTGGCTGCCTTGGACGGGGAGAGATGCGACAGCGCCTGCTGCGTGAGCAGCTTGCGGTCGACCTTGTTGGTGGAAGCCAGCGGCAGCGCGGCCATGAACCAGATGCGCCGCGGGTGCTGGTAGGCGGGCGCGTTCTCGAGCGAGTGGCGCTTCAGTTCGTCTTCGGTGAGCGAGCGCGACTTCGGTACGACAAAGGCCACCGGCTTGTGGCCCTTGATGTCGTCGGGCACGGCGACGACGCAGGCTTCGTCCACCTGCGGGTGCCGCAACAGAACCGCCTCGACCGCGGAAGGAAAGATGTTCTCGCCGCCGCAGGTGAACATGTCGTCCGCACGGCTCACGAAGTAGAAGAAGCCGTCCGCGTCGCGGCGGAAGATGTCGCCGGTGTCGTAGAAGCCGTCGGCGGTGAAGGCACGCGCGGACGCTTCAGGCATGTTGCGGTAGCCGAGCATCAGCGCCCGGCTGCGGATCTGCATCACGCCCTGGTCCTGCACCTCGGCACCGCCATGCATCAGGCGCAGTGTGACTTGGGGGTGCGCGCAGCCGACCGACATCTCGGGCTGCGGCTTTCCTTCGGGATGCGGGCCGAAGAAGACCGGGCCGCCTTCCGTCGTGCCGAAGCCGTTGACCACGTGGGCGTTCGGGAACAGGCGCCGGGCCTGCGCGAGCAGTTCCGGCGTGGACGGCGCGGAACTCACGCGCACGATGCGCACCGATCCGAGGTCTGCCCGCGCGAGCGTTTCGTGCTCACGCGCGACTATCGCGATCATCGTCGGCACAGCCGTGACCATCGTGACGCGGTGCTCGGCAATCGCCTCGATGAACTCCGCCGCCACGAACCCCGGCAGCAGCACGATGGTGCCGCCACTGCCGAGCGCGGACTGGCAGGAGGCCAGGCCGTTCTGGTGGTACAGCGGTGCGGCGACCAGCGTCGTCTCGCCCACGGGGCTGTGCGCATTCGTGCGCTGGTCGAGCGCCCACAGGTGGCCGAGGTGCGGAAACATCACGCCCTTGGGCTGGCCCGTCGAGCCGGAGGTGTAGATGACGAGACCCAGCTCTCCCGGGTCGGGCCGCGTGCATTCGAACGGACCGTCGTCGAGAAAGGCTTCGAAGCCGTCCGCTCCCGCATCGTCGAAGGAGATGCGGGGCATGGCCGGCGGCATCAGGTCTTCGCAGCCCTTGTCGCAGAACACGACGCGTGCACCCGAATCCGCCAGCAGGTGTTCGATGGCCTTCGGGGTCAGCTTGTGGTTGACCGGCACGGGCACCAGGCCCGCCTGCAGCGCGCCGAAAACGGCGACGAGGTATTCCGTGCGATTGGCCGACAGGACAGCGATCGAGTCCCCGCGACGGAAGCCCTTCTTCACGAAGCCGCGCGCGGCCGCCTTGCACAGCTGCTGCAGGCGCGCGTAGGTGAACTTGCGAACCGACGGGCCGCTCAAGTCGACCATCGCCAGGCGCGCGGAATCCTCCGGCTCGCGGAAGGCCGCGCCGAGGTTGACATAGAGCGTCATGCGCTCTCCCTCCGTACGGCAGCGAAGGGCCCGCGTGGAATGGCGCAGCGGTCGCGCACCAGGACTTCCCCGCCGGCGATCACGGTGTCGATCCGGTCGTCCTCGTCCAGCAGCACCAGGTCGGCATCGGCGCCCTCGGCGACGCTGCCCTTGCAGTCCTGCATGCCCAGCACGCGCGCGACGTTGGCGGTGACGAGCTGCAGTGCCTGCTCGAGCGGCAAGCCGGCATCGTGCACGGTGCGCATCAGGTCGCGGTGCAGAACGGACGGCGGCACCACGCGCATGCCGATCAGGTGCCCTTCGCGGTCGCGCACCGCGCCGGGAACATTGCTGTCGGAGGAAAAGGTGATCTGATCGAGCGGCACGCCCGCATCCAGCGCGCGCCGCACGGCCTCGTGCACGTCGACACCGGTCGGATTTGCATCCTGCTGCGATACGCAGCTGCTGAAGTCGATCGTGCCGCCCATCTTCGCGAAGCGAAGGGCGTGCTCGAACACCGGCGAGAACGCCGCCGTGCGGTTCACATGTGTGGGCAGGATCTGGGACGCAGCGATGCCCAGCTGCTCCACCAGCGCGAAGATCGGCTCCATGCCTGCCGGCATGCCACCCATGTGGCAGTGCAGGACCGCGGCTTTGCCGGAGAGCGCCTTCGCCTGCCGCATCTCACCGGCCAGCTGCATCAGCGCCGGCATGTCCTGGTTGGGATAGAAGCGTTCGGACACCGCCGTCTTCACGCCCCGGACCTGTTCGATGAAGCACACGTCCGCCGCGGCGCTCCACAGCAGATACGGCGCGGGCAGGCGGAACGAGCCGGTGTACATCAGCGCCGTAATGCCCGCGCTGCGCAGTTCCATGGTCTTGCGAAGCAAGAGCGGCAGCCCGCGCGTTTCCATCTCCACGCCGACCACGCCGGCCGCCGTGGTGATGCCCGCGAGCGCCAGATCTTCGGCCTCGAGGTCGAAGGCCCTGCCCTGCGGGCCTGCGGCGTCGCCACCGCCGAACAGATGGATGTGCTGGTCGATGTACCCGGGCACGACGCGAAAGCGCGAAGCCTCGATGACGTCCACGGCGCCCAGCGCCAGTGCCGCCGCCTCCAGGTTGGTGCCGATGCGAAGGATGCGCCCGCCGCCCAACAGCACGTCGGCACGCCCGAGGCGACGCGGCGCATACACCTCGCCCGCGCGGAGAAGCGTGATGCGCGAGCGAGCTGACGGTGCGCCTGGATTTTCCAAAGGTTTCCTTCTGGACAACTTTCGTCGCGGCACTTGCACTTGTCGTGCCACCCAGCCAACGAGTTTCTCAACAGTACACTTCGAGGGAATATGGCCTCGGTTGCAGGTTTCTCTATACGAACCTTTTTCTTGCACCGATTGTTTCGCGTAAGTACACTTCCAGTCAACCACATGATCATCAAACCCTGCCTTGCCGCGCTGGCCGCCCTCTCGCTGGCCGGCGCTGCGCTGGCCCAGACGTCCAACGTCGCTTCGCGCGTGCCGGCGCCTGTTCGCAAGGCCGGTGTGCTGCGGGTCGGCACCAGTCCGACCTACCCGCCGCTCGAATACAAGGACCCGATGACGCAGAAGCTGCAGGGCCTGGACATCGACCTGGTCGATGAGATCGGCCGGCGCCTGGGGCTCGAGGTCGAGTGGCACGAGCTGTCCTTCGACCAGCTGATCAACTCCCTCGACACGGGACGTATCGACATGGGCGCGTCCGGCATGACCGACATTCCGCAGCGCCGCGAAAAGATCGACTTCGTCGACTACTTCTCCACCGGTGCGCAGATCTTCACGTCCGCGGCCAACGAAGCCAAACTGAAGAACGCCGAAGACGTCTGCGGCAAGGCGGTCGCCGTCAACCGCAACGGCATCTTCTACATCCGGCTGCAGGACTTCAACAAGAACGTGTGCATCGCCAAGGGCCTGCCGGAGGTGAAGTATTCGCTGACGGACAAGACCGCCGATGCACGCTTGCAGATCATGCAAGGCCGCGTCGTCGCCGCGGTGATGGGCGTCGACGCGATCCGCTACATGAACGAGGCGAGCGCTTCGCCGGATCGCGGCACGTTCCTGCTGGTGGGCAACCCGATCGCCACGGACGTCGCCGGCTTCGGCTTCTCGAAGAGCGGCAGCGCGCTGCGCGACGTGGTGGCCGACGTGGTCGCGGGCATGATGGCCGACGGCAGCTACGCGAAGATCTTCGACAAGTGGCAGCTTCCCTATGCGAAGACGGCAGCGGTCGGCATCAACGGGCAGCCGCGCGCCAAGCCGGCCACGGCCGCGGTGGCACCCGCCAAGTAGCCGTCGCGCGATGCAGCCCGCAACGCTCTCCCGGCGCCTGGCCGAGTTCGTCGTCGGCATCCGCTGCGACAGCCTGCCCTCCGAGACCGTGCATGCGGTGCGCCGGCACACGCTGGACACGCTCGGCGCGGCCGTTGCAGGTGCGGCGCAGCCCGAGCCGCGCGCGGCCTTCGCGGCAGGCACGGCGGGTTTCGGCCCGGGCGGCCACACGGCGATCTGGGGGACGGCAAACCGAGCCTCTCCCGCGCTGGCCGCGCTGGTGAACGGCACGGCAGCGCATGCGCTCGAACTGGACGACGCCAGCGGCTGCGACCACTCCGGCGCGGTGGTGGTGCCCGCCGTGTTCGCCGCGCTCGACCTGCCCGGCTGCAGCGCGGACGAGACCGACGCCGTCGCCGCGATCGTCGCCGGCTACGACGTCGGACGCCGCGTGATGGAAGCCAGCGGCGGCTACGACGGCCACAACGGCGCCGGGTGGCATTCCACGGGCACCTGCGGCGTGTTCGCTGCGGCCGCCGCGGTCGCGCGCGTGTTGCGCTGCGACGCGGCAACGACGGCCCATGCGTTGGGCATCGCCGGCTCGTTCGCCTCGGGCACCTGGGCCTTCCTGGCCGACGGGGCCATGACCAAGCGAATGCACCCGGGCCACGCGGCAAGCGCCGGTGTGCTGGCCGTCGAAATGAGCCGCGCCGGCTTGACCGGTCCGGCCCAGGTCTTCGAAGCACCCTGGGGCGGCTTCCTGGCGACCTACGGGCGCGACAAGGGTGACCCCGAGCTGCTGCTGGCCGACCTCGGACGCGAATGGCGCATCCACCGCTCTTCGATCAAGCCTTTTGCGTCGTGCCGCGGTACGCATGCGGCCATCGAAGCCATCCTCGGCCTGCGAAATGAATTTCCCGCCGACGCCATCGAACGAGTCACCGTCACCGTCACCCCCACCGTCCAGAAGATGTGCCGGGGCAAGGGCGTCGGCACGGTGGTCGATGCACAGATGAGCCTGCCGTACGCGGTCGCCATCGCATCCCTGCACGGCGGGGCCGGCATCGATCTCTTCGAGGAACGCGTGCGCCTGGACCCCGAGGTCCGCCGGCTGATGCAGCGCATCGACGTCGAAGCGGGCGACGGCCTGCCGAGCAACGTGGCCGCGCGGGTCAGCATGACCGCCCGCGACGGGCGCAGCGCCGCGCGGGCCATCGACGTGCCGCTCGGCTCGCCGGGCAATGCCCTGCCGCAGGAGCAACTGCTCGCGAAGTTCCATTCGCTCGCAGCGCCGGTCATCGGCGCGGCGCAGGCGCAGGCCCTCGAGCAACGAATCATGACGCTGGGCACCGTGGCCAGCGCCGCCGGACTTGGCGAAGCCACGCGCCACAGTGCCAACCCAAGGACACCCTGACCATGCAAACCCCCACGCTGCGCGGCTTCGACTTGCTGGGCGTGCCCTACGACGGGCAGTCCACGCTGGGCTATCCGGGCTCGCGGGATGCGCCCGAGCGCGTGCGCCGGTGCGCCGGCTGGATCAACATGCGCATCCAGGGCGGCAGGATCTACAGCCTGGAAACCAACGAGGAACTCGAGGTCGGCGACAAGCTCTTCGTGGACTGCGGCGACGTTCCCGTCTTTCCGCACGATGTGCTGGCCACGTTCGAGTCCACGACGCGCGGCGTGCGCGCCTCGATGGACAAGGGCCGCGTGCCGATCGTCATCGGCGGCGACGACTCGATCCTCTTTCCGGTGGCGCAGGCCGTGCACGACACGCTCGCCGGCCGCATCGGAATCATCCACTTCGACGCCCACCTGGACCTGATGGACTACAGCGAGAAGCAGGGGCGTTACAGCCAGTCCAGCGGCATGCGCCGCGCGCTCGAGCTGGACCGCATCGCCGGGCGCGATTGCATCCAGGTCTGCGAGCGCCACTTCAATTTCCCGGCGTCGGGGCGCTTCAAGAAGGACAACGACCTCATCCACCTGCCGGCGCGCGAAGTGCTTCGCATCGGCCCGCAGGCAGCCGTGCGCCGGATCCTCGAACGCACGGCGGGTGCGGATCACCTGTTCCTGTCGTTCGACATCGACGCCATCGACCCGGCCTACGCGCCGGGCGCGGGCGCGCATGAGCCGGGCGGGATCACTTCGGCGCAAGCGCTGGAGATGGTGGAGCTGCTCGCGCCGCACTGCGCCGCGATGGCCATCACCGAAGTGAACCCCGCCACCGACCACATGGACCAGACTTCCATGCTGGCCGCCTACCTGGCCTTCGCATTCGCGGTTCACGGCCGCACGCCGGCGCTACGCAGGGAGATCCAGCGTGTCGTCCAAGGATAGTCACAGCTACCAGGGATTCCGTGGCGTCGGCTCGCGCCTGACCGAGGCGCCGCTGCCGCACGTGGAGTTCCACAAGTCGGGTCTGCTCGGGGAGGCCATGGAAGGCATCCATGCCTTCGACAAGGCGCACGCGCTGATGCTCTCCGAAGAAGGCATCAACACGCACGAGACCGGGCGCGCCATCCTGAAGGCCTTCACCGAAATGGAAGCTGCCGGCATGATGGCGGCGCGCGAAAGAGCCGGCGGCGGCATGCACTCGGGCGAACACTACCTGATCCAGAACCTCGGTGAAGACATCGGCGGGCGGCTGCACCTGGGTCGCAGTTCGGGCGACCTGGTGGAGGTGGCGCGCCGATTCACTTTCCGCACGCACGTGCATGCGATGCTCGCGGCGCTGTGCGACACGCGGGCGGCCCTGCTGGCGCTTGCCGCGCAGCACACCGACACCATCATGCCGGGCTACACGCACGGCCAGCATGCGCAGCCGAGCAGCTTCGCGCACTGGGCGACGCTGTTCGAAGAAGTGTTCGCGCGCGACGCCGCGCGGCTGTTCTCCTTCCACCAGCGGCTCAACCGCTCACCGGCGGGCGCGGCGATCATGACCGGCAGCGACTTCCCGCTCAATCGCCAGCGCGTCTCAGACCTGCTCGGTTTCGACGAGCCGCTCGCCCACACCTGGGACGCGATCATGAGCCACGACCTGGAGATGGAGTACGCCGGGGTGCTGGCGGTGCTTGCGCAGAATCTGGGCCGCCTCGCCGACGACCTGATCCTCTGGTCGACGACGGAGTTCGCGATGGTGGAACTGCCCGACCGCTACTGCGGCACGAGCAGCATCATGCCGCAGAAGAAAAATCCCGACGGCCTCGAAGACATGAAGTCGGTCGCGGCGCGTTCGATGGGTGTGATGGTCACCGTGATGGCAGCCGAGAAAGGCCCGACGGGATTCCCCATCATGGAGCGTCGCAACAGCCAGGCCATGTTGTGGGACCTCGGGCGTGACCTCGGGCTGCGCTTCGACACCATGGCACCGCTTCTGCGCGACATGGATGTGAAGACCGCGCGCATGCTCGAACTCGCGGGCGCGAACTGGGCGCAGGTGACCGACCTGTCCAGCGCGCTCGTGCGCCACGCGGGCATGGACTGGCGCACGGCCCACCAGGTCGTCGCCACGCTGGTGCGCCGCAGTGCCGTGGCGCGCCAGC
>Ga0307513_10002691_pt1 | contig 24463 bp, 26 predicted proteins | sample 15_EM_MG_FD_202174 | JGI IMG/M metagenome (GOLD analysis project Ga0307513, IMG submission 202174) | Populus trichocarpa ectomycorrhiza microbial communities from riparian zone in the Pacific Northwest, United States - 15_EM | ecosystem: Host-associated > Plants > Roots > Unclassified | place...
CCCATAACTGCTTCCCACTCCTGGTCACCCCCCCCCCCCCCCCCCCGTCGACCTGCTTTTCAGCATCTGGGCCCCCCCCCCCTTTCCACCGACATCTCCCCTTAATAGCCAATGTCTCCTTCGCCATCATTTCTTCATTAATTTGTCTCTTCTATTTTCTCATCCTCACCTATTCTCCCTTACTATCTATTTCATTCATATCTCTTTATAGATAATTTCTACATTATTCATGCTGAGTGGATGTGGACTCAAACGCACCTGCTCCCTGTTTGACACATAAACGCGAGCCCATGCTCGGGTGTGAATGGGAACCGGCCCAGGGAGTCCTGTGGTGGTCTATAGTGGATGGTCTATCCTCTCCCCATTCCCCCCTGCTGTCCTTTCCCCCCACTATTTTTCCTTCCGCCTTTCACCCCTGCATTGTAACACCATAGCTCTCCTTTTATCAACTGTAGACACATGTCCCGTTTTACTGTTTACACTATTTTAGCTAGAATTCTCTATCATAGGGATGTGCCAAGCCCTTTAGTATCCACCCTTCGCAATGAGTGAAACAAGAGATGAGTTTTTGATAGGAATTGAGCAATCTCACCCACCTCTCCCCCAGAATTTGAACAGTCAGAATACTAATCATGGGGCTTATTTTCAACCAACTACACCCGCTGTGAACCGGATTGCCCTCACTTTGCTAACAGACAGCATCTACCGGAGTTTTCTGCTAACCCTGCTTGAGCTCATGGACGAGCACTCGGTAATGATAGGGTTGCCCATAAGTGGTTCCGCACAACTCCTCCGAACCACGGGAACATTAACAATATACAGGATGGGCGAGCAACCACAGTGGCAAATAGTTGGGGTGGCTGCCGTTTTCGGGGGGGGTGGAATTGGCGCCTGACCCGCCACTAATTTTTTCTAGCTGTCGTAGGTGTAGTATTCTGGACTAGTGGGTGGGCCATCATGGTCTCAAGGGAGAATCCCAGCTTAGGCTTTGTGTGAATTAGCTGATATACCCCGCGCGTTTTTGATTCTCCCCGGTTGGCAATCTCAGTTGCCAAGTACTTGTACTTGTAGCCTAATTGATCAATAGGGCATCACATAGCCCAGGGTTTTAAACAGGTCGACGGATCGACAACAACCGGGCGGGGCGCCAAGAGTTCACATAAAAGATACGATCGCTAGCGCACACCTTAGGTGTGGGGAAGTTCCCTCATTTTCTTCTTCAACGCTGTCTAACCTCTAAGGGACCAGTAACGCTAAAGACAGCCACAAGAAGCCCCCTTACCCCTCCATGGATCACCATACATAACATATCCATCTTCTCCGGCCGTACGTCTCCCTTTCTCCTTTTCCATGCTCACACACTAACAACGGAAAGACAAACACTCCCACTGTTCGTAGCCTCCGAGCACCCAGCTCTCCTGCTTCCCTTCCGGTGTTTTGGAAGTCGCGAGATGCTGTTCGGAATGTTCTCATGATGGTCGCTTTGTTGTTCGGGTAGTTTCTAGGAACACGCACTCTGGCTTTCGGGAAAGCATTTCAGCTGCAGGAATGCGCTTGGGTTTTGGATCGATGCATCCGCCGGAAGGAATGCGGGAAGGCTGTGATGGAAGTGAAAGAGTCAGATGCCCGGGTGTTGGGCGATTCTCGGAGGCTATGAGCAGCGGGAGTCTTTGTCTTTCCTTTGTTAGCATGAGAGTAAAAAGAGGGGAAAGGGAGACGCACAGTGAAAGGGACTGGGTATGTGTAGCGGTCTATGGAAGGATAGGAGGACGATGTGTTGGAATTCATTGATGCCGTTCGTCGTACTTGGCCCTTTGCACGCGCGGCTCATCTTTCTATCGATGAAAAGAAAGGCTTCGGACATGCGCTCTGGATCGATACGGCAGGACCGTGGAAGCCCGGGAGCAATACGACGGAGTGTGTCGGAAGTCTTTGATCATGCTCGGCATACTGAGCATACGCGCAATCTAAATTTATCTCTCCATCGTTCAGACAAAGCGTCTGGATATGCACCTGGAATCAACGCAGCGCCGGAAGGAACGCGACTCTGAAAGAGTCCGACGTACAGTCGGATGTGTGAAGGCTGTGAGTTGTGAGAGTTCCCCGGGTTTGGTTTGTCAGCATGGGAGCCTGCGGAAGAGAAAGAGGGGCATTTGTGGAAAGGCAGGGAGCTGCGTAGCGATCGCTGGAAGGTTGGGAAGACGATTTATGGTTTATCTAGACTCCTGTCTTTACCACTAGTTAGTTAGAGAGCCGCAAGTGTGAGTCGTGAGCGTAAGCGAGCAGTTGAATGAGAAGAAGTTACCCGCTCTATGTTCGGTGTTGGTGATCTGTCGGTTGTGGGACCTCAATTCTTGGCGTCTACGGTAGTTTCCTAACCAGCACCTCACTACCGGTACGGTATCTAGCTCGCGCGTGGTCCGCATTCAGCCGTCGAAGTTTAAGGCGATGTTGTTATGGCTTTGGGCACTACAAAGGTTTTCGGAAATGGGGGATTTGGCTTGGTGCTAACTTAGGTGTCGCTAACTTATGATACTTCCTTTGTTAGCATGAGAGTAGAAAAAAGGGAAAAGGGAGACGCACAGTGAAAGGGACCGGATATGTGTAGCGTCCCATGGACGGATAGGGGATAATGTTGTTGTTGGTTATAAATACTCCTGTCTTTACTGTTAGTTAGTTGTAGTAGTGGGGGGAACTTTCTCACCCTGAGTTTGCGATCGCTCTTTCGTTATATGAACTCTTGGCCTTTCGTTTGGTTGTCGTTGCCATTGGTCCGCCGATCCACGTCAACCCTAAACGCATTCCCGGAGCCTCAGTGCATTCCCGGAAACTATGCGAACAATGAAACAATGGTGCGAGCGTGCCGAGCCCCACATTTCCAACACAGGTCATTCACTTTACGGTTACGATATCCTAGGGATGAAGTAAACCCTACCGCGTATTTGGTATGAAGGAAAGCCGTTCGTATATAGCTTCTTTCTCCTCTCAAATACTACTTCCAGCTCCCTGTTGTTTAAGCTCGGTGGTAATGGCTGGACTGAACCTCTGGACTATATAGCCTGGCTATGTCTTCCTTATTGTTCAATGAATGGTCGTTGTCGCAATAAGAATCCTTGACAGTTAGCTATTACCACTTCTCTATCCGAGTCTCGACGGTATATTGCAACAAAGCCTGAAGATGAGTGAGCGAGTGATCAGCCATGGAGATGGGCATATCATTGCTGGGGTGCAAACTAACCACTTTAAATTCCTGTGGCAACGGCTGCCCCTCTTCACCCATGTTGCATTGACATCAACAATGAACCATCAACATGTGAAAGGTTGCGCAACTTGGTATAGTAAAGATCGTAAAAATATTTACCCTACAAGATAGGAAAAGTGAAATGAAAAATATGCTGTTGTGAGCGTTGCGGTGGTGGTGGTAGCGGTGGTATGTATACAACTGTGGGGTTGCGGAGGTTGAGGTGCTGGTACTTGTATGGAACGCGGATAAAATTCACCGCCTGGCGACGATAGATGACATAGCAACCTTCCCCATCACCGAGCACTTCCAACACCACCGGAAAAAATTTCTCTGGATCAATTTCTACTATGTATTCTAGTATGTTTTTAAATTTCAAATCCGAATTTTTTTTTCTGGTTTTACAAGATTGTGGGGTTGGTGGGGAAGTGCGCTCGCCATGGTCGAAATTTCTCATGTTACATGTGGGTGGTTAATTTTGTCCAGGGACAATAGGATGGTCGACCAGGGGCGGTCCTTAACGCTCTTTCCAAAGCTTAATTTGCACCCGAGTAGTTCCAACTTCCGGGTTCATCGCAAGGTTTGGGAGAAAGAGCGGAGAAAAAGGAACAAAAAATACCTGCGATCTGGTTGGTCGACAGAATCCGCCCGTGAATACATCTATCTTCCATAGTCCGGCAAAAGTCTGATTGGGGCTAAAGCGAATTAAAGTTAAATTAAGGGCCCGCTTACCTATAGACGGCCGTCTAGCAACCAGAGACAGTGCCCACCGTCAAAGAAAGCCAGTTATGTAAACGGGCTTTCAGCTATATACTAGACAGTATATTAGCTAAACACGCAACCAATTTTCCAAAGCCAGAACCCATGTATTACAAATATCAAAACAAGGAAGGAAAAAACCGCAACGCCAAGGAAATACATGACCGTTCCACCGCTTGGTTATAGAGCCGCTTGTTCCACTGACGGAGGCGTTGGGGATGCTATCACTGCCCTTGCCCTGGGAGATCGTTACCGCTGATGTATCCCTGGGTGACAATGCGGGTGCATGGGTGTCCGGTAGGGGTGGTGGATGGGAGATAAAGAACGCGAGGTGTAGGGAAATAAGGATGCGAGCTGTAGGAAGTGTGGTTGGCTCGTGGAAAAGGGGAGTTCTGAGAAGCTATATGTATGGAGGGACCACGGACCCGATCTCTGTGGGCTATGACCCCCGCGCTGGCCCGACAACCGGGTTTACCTTTTTCCGCGATCCTCCGAGACACGACCCCGGTGCGTCGGTCACTATCCCATGCGCTTTGCCCAATTGGCAATGGGTTGTACCAACCCGACATCTATTCTGTTTTCTTTACATACCTTCAACTGTCTGTCACTTTCTAAAAATTAAATTTGTAATAGGTGGTTGTACTAGACGGTGGCTTCTCAACCGTTATCTGATAAATGGCGTGAAAGTGTTTGACCAATTTTCCTCGGTCCTAGATTCTTGTAGCTAGACCGTCAAAAGGTTACGTTGCCTACTCTAGGTAAACGCCATCTACTTTGCCGCACTCTCCCCCACTGTCAAGCCCCCCCTAATGGTCGGCATCGTTGCGGGGTTTTGGACGGACTTCTCCAGGTAAACGGGCCCTAAGGCAGCCTAACCAGGGACGTCAACTCATCACAGTTTGCCGTAGTGGTGGCCAGGCAGGTTCGGGGAGATTTTTGCTAGATAATCCAGTACCCGAAGAGCTACAGATTCGGGCATCACGGGGTTAAGGTAACCATGCCAAGGTTCCCACCACTTCGACGGGCGCTTAGTGTCGTTCGGAGAGGTGGGAACCTTGGCACGGTTAGACAGCACGCCAGTGTAGGAAAGCACTATCCAACCTTCTAAGTTACCACCCCTCCATGGTCGGTAATAGCACGCGCCGTCTGCACGGTGGTCTACTCGAGTACAGGCAAAGGGGCCTCAGTTGTAAAGTTAAGGTGAAAAACATCTCTGTGACCTAGTTGTAATTGGTTCGCATAATACTGTGGGCTCCTTGTCGTCGCTGTGGATACTTGGGACCCATGGGCTAACACTAAAGGTCTGTCTAAATCTACTGTAAGTAGCATTAGATTTATTCCTGGTCACTAAGAAACTTATTTAGCCTTGTCGAAATTCAAATCTAAACATATCCTGTTGACTAAATACCGAATATTTTAGATAACAGTTGGGTCTCGTTCTTTGGTTCAAGGTCGGAGAAGAAGCAACTAGAATCCAGCCGCTGTAACATACAGCTAACCTGAGGGTTAGATGACTCACCAACAGACCGGGCCTCGCACCACCGATACGTAAGCTAAAATTAACTAGTTATTGAGGTCTTTGATAAAGTTATCTCATACACAGATGGGAAGTAATTCAATTTTAATAAATACCAGGAGATGCGCTGGGATACAGAGCCTAAAAAATAGACCCTTAGACGACGGGTGCATTGCATGGAGAACTTGAGGCATGAATTGCTGCTCCGCCCGAGTAGGGTTTTCGTGCCCATTGTGCTCACAGCCATCAAGGTTCCACCGTTGACTCAGCGGGAAATGATTGGACAATAATTTTAGCTGCTACAGCCTCACCCCTCTTTTTTTTCAGCCGGTCGATGCAAATCCCATAAACCTCCAATATCGCCACTACAGGTATCGCTATAGCTAATCTACGCTCAGCAAAGGCTTTCGACACACTATGGGCGGCACATCATATCCTCCCTCGATCTCGATCGGTAACAGCAATTTCAACTGCGGTAATGTAACGAATAGTAACAACATCGTGAAGTTGAACAAGGTCATAACCGATGATCATCCAGGAATTATGCAGTGGCTCTCGCCACTCGACCCTAGGAGAAGACATCAGGATGTACGTACCGACAGGCTCGATGGTGTGGGGAATTGGCTTCTAGAAACAAGAGAGTTTGGGAGGTGGAGGAGCAAGGAAGGTGGAGCAGATGAGAAAGTTTTATTTTGCTACGGGGATCCTGGAGTAGGGAAAACGTATCTAAGGTAAGTACCTGATTCATCTGGAAGAAGCAGGAATTATCACTAACGGCGAGGAATATTAGTTCATTAGTGATCGATGACCTGTGCGACCGACCCCATGAGCAAGAGATCGCAATCGCGATGTTCTACTGCGACTTCCGCGACCAACAGGAGCAGACGGCTACAAATATCGTAGGGGCCATCCTTAAGCAGCTCTTGGTAAGAAAGGAAGTGCTGGAGCACGTGCGACAGGTGTTTCAAAAGGCGAAGGGGGAGGTCGGAGGTCGAGGTCTGCGACTTCCAGATATGGTGCAGATGCTGAAGCGGGCTGTTTCCATATTACCACAGGTTTTCATCTGTATTGACGCTCTGGATGAGTGTCCCCCGAAGCATCTACTGGAGCTTCTTGGCTCAATGAAAGAAGTCCTCGTGGAGTCACCAAGGACACGAATATTTCTCACTGGGAGGCCCCAGGTTGAAGCAGAAATTACAAGATATTTCATCACCGGGCTTACAGTTCCGGTCATCCCGAAAACGCATGACATAAAGCGATATTTGGAGAACAAGTTGGAGATAGATCCTGAGCCCGCAGCAATGTCTGATGGCTTGCGTGCGGATATTCTGAGAATTATTCCGGAAAGAGTCTCTGAAATGTGTGTAGGAACATCCACAGTCTCCACTCTATGCATGACCTTATATTAAATAGCCATGGCCTTTAGATTTCTTCTCGTTTCGCTAAACATCGAGGCCATCCTTGGAGAGGTTACAATATCCGGGAGAAGACGAAAGTTGGAGGAGATGACCAAGGGCAAGCATTTAAGAGATGCGTATGAGGCAACCCTAGACCGAATAAAGGCGCAGAAGGAAGGTAGATCCGCGCTCGGGATGGGAGCCTTGATGTGGGTTTTGAATGCGGAGCGACCGCTACACACTAGCGAACTGTGCCATGCCTTAGGAGTAAAGAAAGGATCTGCTGATCTTGATTATGAGAATGTTCCTGAAATTCGAACTATCCTGAGGTGTACTTTAGGGCTCATCACGATCGAGGCATCCTCCTCCACGGTCCGGCTGGTCCACTTGACTTTGCAGGAGTATTTATCCAATTGTCCGGGCCTAATCCAAAACCCGCACACGGTGATAGCGGAGGCTTGCTTGATTTACCTCAATTTCCAGTGTGTCCAGGAACTCTCGCCAACCATTGATTCCGCTCCACCGACAGTCCCCCTTGTTGAATATGCGTCTCGTTATTGGGGAAAGCACATTAGAAGGGAGAAGGCCGAGTTTGTGAGCCCACTTGCGCTGGCGCTTTTGATTGGATTCGAACAGCATATATCCTCTCAGCTGCTCTTGCTACATTATCATGATGACGGACCTTGGTGGGACTGGTGTTTTTATGAGAGGGATGCCCCTAATGGGTTTACGGGGCTCCATGGAGCGGCATTTCTTGGGATTGCAGAGGCAGTTGCTGCCCTATTGGGAATGAAGGAATGGGATATTAATGCGACAGATATCTTGGGTCGAACGGCGCTTGCATGTGCGGCGGTAGGAGGCCATGAGGAGGTCGTAGAGGTGCTCTTGAAACGAAACGATATCAATCCCAATGTCCCAGATTCAGAGCATGACCGAACACCACTGCTATGGGCTGCGGAGCGCGGGCATGAGAGAGTAGTGAAGCTACTATTGGAACGAGAGGATATTAATCCCAACTCCGCCGATATCGGCTATGGTCGGACACCGCTCCTGTGGGCTGTGGAGCGAGGGCATCAGGGAGTAGTGAAGTTGCTATTGGAACGGTGGGATATCGATCCCAGTACTGCAGACACTCGTGATAATCGAACACCACTCTCGTGGGCTGCAGAGGGCGGGTATGAGGGACTAGTAAAGTTACTGTTGGAACGAATAGATATCGATCCCAACACCGCAGATAGCCGACATGGACGAACGCCACTCCTATGGGCCGTGGAGCGTGGGCATCAGGGAGTAGTAAAGCTGCTATTGGAACAATGGGGTATTAATCCTAATACTGCAGACACCCAACACAATCGAACACCTCTCTGGTGGGCTGCCGAGCGTGGACACGAGGGAATAGTAAAGTTGCTATTGGAACGAGAGGATCTCAATCCCAACACCCACTCCAAAAGTAACCAAACGCCACTCTTGTGTGCTGCGATTAAGGGACACGAGGGAGTAGTGAGGTTGTTATTAAAACGGAAGGATCTCAATCCGAACACTCCAGACACCGAATATGGTCGGACACCGCTCTGGTGGGCTGCGGAGCGCGGGTATGAGGGAATAGTAAAGTTGCTATTGAAACGAGAGGATACCAATCCCAATACCCCCAACACTAACACCCAAAATAACCGAACGCCCCTCTTATGTGCTGTGATTAAGGGACACGAGGGAGTAGTGAGGTTGCTATTAAAGCGGAAGGATCTCAATCCGAACACTCCAGACACCGAACATGGTCGAACACCGCTCAGGTGGGCTGCGAAGCGCGGGTATGAGGGGATAGTAAGGTTGCTATTGGACCGAGAGGATACCAATCCCAACACTCAAGACACCAAATATGGCCGAACACCGCTCTGGTGGGCTGCGGAGCGCGGGCATGACGGAATAGTAAAGCTGCTATTGGAACGAGAGGATACCAATCCCAACACTCCAGACACCGAACACGGTCGGACACCGCTCAGGTGGGCTGCGGGGCGCGGGTATGAGGGAATAGTAAAGTTGCTATTGGAACGAGAGGATATCGATCCCAGCACTCAAGACACCAAATACGGTCGAACGCCACTCTTCTGCGCCTCAATTAGTGGACATGAGGGAATCGTAAAGTTACTATTAAAACGAAAGGATCTCAATCCCAACATAACAGACCTCAGGGGCAAAACTGCACTTGAGAGAGCTGCGTTCCGAGGACACGCAGGAGTCGTGCGATTGCTCTCCGAACCTAAACCCTCCCTTCCCACTCCAATAGACACCAACAATGCCGAAAACATGGCGCGGAAGACTCTGCCACAAGGGGCCATCTTCCGCAACAACAAAAGAACGATCCCTCCCGGCGATGAAGGAAACCTCCGAAAGAAACCCAGAGCCTCCCTCACCTAAGCCGTCGGACTTACTTCAACTCCCCTTTCATCCTTTCCCGCCTGCCTGCTTTCCACCGCAGAACCCCCTTCCCCTGATAATAGATAGCCCCCTCTCCTAATAGCTATTTTCTCTCCGTCCTTATTTCCTCCTCAATTCTTCTCTAATTCCTGGCCCTCGTCAGTCTCTCTTTGACTCCTATTTTATTACCATCATTTCATATATATTTTTGTTAAATCCCTGAATTTATTTGTAAAAATACGGGAAAATCCTGGCAAGCACCCTAAAGTATGGCCTAGAAAACCCAATACCATCATTTTATAGGTGATTTCTGTATTATACACGCCCAGTGCATTAGGAAGAATGGCTACTACTCCTTGTTGGATACACAAGGCCGAATATGGCTTATAATTTCTACTTCTCTGTTTTTTTCGGTTACTTTTTTCCTTTTCCTTTATTTCTCACTCTTACATTACAACACGATCTATCTCCTTTTGTTGCCCATACACTCATTTCCCCGGCTTTCATGCCTAGACTTTCTCTTCCTCTCTCTTTTAGCATGCTCTATCATAGGAACCCCTTGTGTCCTCGCCTCTCCGCTCTTGAGTATTCTGCCGCTCACAATGTAGGGGTATAAAAGACTGCCGCATTTGTCATTATAGATGGAGCAACCCAATAGAAATCCCACAACCCCACTCCCCCCCACTCATAACCTTCATAGACAAAGTTGCACTGGTGTGGCCTATTTCCAATCACCCATACCCACCATCTATCACGAGCCCCTCGCCCCAATAACGCTCACACAAATCAGCCGCCCCTGCCAGCTCCTACCCCACAACACCACACCACCATTGATTAAAATAACCGGTACGGGGGTCAAGGGGTTTGGGCCGGGTCGGGTCGCCCAAGTGGTGAGCCCGGGTAGCCCGAAAAAGCCCGAAACAAAGCCCGAAGAATTGTCACTTTTGTTATCAAATCACAAGATATCACTCACATCTTCCAAAATTGCTGTTGTTCGTGTATGGTTTTCTGCTCCTCTCAAATATGGTTCCTTTCTCCTCTCAAATATTTCTTTCAGCCCTTTATGTTTTCATACTCGTTACTGGTTGACTTGAAAGCCTATTGTGTGCTCTTTCATTGTTCCTTTTGTTCCTCTCAGGATACTTCTTTGATAGTCTTTGTCTTTCCTTATTAGGGGAATGCGGTGGTCATGGCTGAACTCAATTGCTGTATTATATAGCTGAGCTATGGCTTTATTATTATTGAATTAACAAGCGTTGTTACAATACGAGATCTTCACTACTTTCTGTTATCACTTCTTCGTCCATGTTCGGTGCACATATTCCGATCGCATATTACAACAGCTGTGAACCTAGGACTTTTGTCATCACCAAGCTAGTATTTTGTTGAGAAATTTTCAGCCTCACATTTTAAATTACCCCTTTTCATCCCAGTCGCGTAGCTGAGCTTTCATTCTTGACAACTGATCTCTGTTGAGGAACAAGATTTCGGAATATCGCAAGTCTTGATACTGAACCATCAATACTATCAGTTTCTTTTCTTTTCCATCATTCACGTCATGGTGACTAACTCTCATTCAACTCTAATCATCTGTTTTTCCTAGAATCAATGCAGCTTGAAAAGTCTCTCAAGTACTAAAGTTAAAATAGTTAACATCTTTAAATAGAATTGGATTAATCCCTGTTCATGAATAGTTTGGGCTGTTTGGGCGGCCCGGGCTTTTTTGGGTCGGGTCGGGTTCGGGTCGGGCCCGCCATGGTTTGGGCCGGGTTTGGGCCGGGCTTAAGAATTTGCGGCCCGGGCCGGCCCATTGCGAGGCTTGGACTGAAGTGTGCTCTCTATCGATGTGTATAAACATGATTCGCTATGCTATGGTAGGTGTTGATGCTATGATCGTGATCTGATAATGGGGAGAGGGAGAACGCAGCTAGGACTATGTACAGTTTGTGGTGGCCACTCGCACAGTGGGCTCTCAGCAAGGTGACAGCCCCACTCGTCTAACTAACTAGATGCCCTAACATGACATCCCACGGTGGGGTTACTCCCATCAGGTTTCACGCAGCAGAGTGGAACCGCCAAGTGGAGGCGAAGGTCATGATTAATTGTGACAAGTTGATTGAAAGAAAATACTTGGGGAAAGTTGTGTGCAGCAAGAGGGGGGCGAAGCGAGACCAGATGAAACGGGGGTGAAACCATTTTCAAGGCCCAAGCGTCGCTTCGCTGATGCATACGCGTGCTTCTACGGCCATAGAATGCGGGCATCTCCCACACCCAGTGCGGCCATTAAAGTGCTGTTTCCAAAAACTATCTCTCGAACAGGAACAAACACGAGTGATTAGTCATGACAGCTTTTACCGCAAGTATCCCCACAAAACATACCGAGACCCCAGGGAGGGGGGGCACTCCTCATGCCAGTAGAATGACCTTTAACCATATTTGTTCATAAACCAATCAAAAGGAGTCATAATGGGAAACGGCCCGCTAGTTCACATGCTTCTACCCTTTCCCCCCAGTATTAGATATAGTATACAGTACAGAGCGGGGGACCGGGGGCGTCATGGATTCCTCCAGTGAGAAGTTCGCCTTACACTCCATATAAGATACCAAATACACTTCACACCTTTTGTTCCTCGTTCTCATTTTCCATTCGTACTCACAATACTAGATAGTAACTTATTCCGCTCTCCCTCTCCCGCTCTTTCTTTTTTATTTTTCATTTAAAAATCTATAATTCTTTAGTATTCGGATGTGATCCACACTACATCTAAAGCACTAGGTATTCTCCCATCGGATTTTGAATTTTTTCAATTATTTTCTTTTTCCTTGTTTCTATGGAAGTCATTGTATTACAAGCATAGCCCAAACAACTCTAATATGTTTTTTTTTCTAGCTTATTATTGTATTTACCATCCTACCTTCCGTTTATAGCACCACACTCTAACCGTAAGATCCCTTCACTAAACACCCTGCGCAAACACTCAGAGCAAGAGAAGGGCTCTACATTATAGTAGGTATGCGTATTACCCTGCCCGGGAAGTATCTACTTTTCTGGCACCAGTAAGGTAGGGAATACCTATATGTCGCCACAAATTTGGCTGAGATGGTCCGTTTTTGGGCCAACTTGTTTAAATGCTATAGCGGAAACATTTAAGACTTCAAGTAACCAACCGAATTCGCATGTTAGATGAAGGCCGACAACTACTTATCACCCTGGCATAAAGTGTCGGTTTAGTTGTTGGGAATCAGTTGATGCTGCTCAGCATTCTCTAGCTATAGTTTGTTTTGTTTCACGAAAGTTCAGAAGTGCGGGAAGATGTTTCCCTTGATGGATGAGTACTGAGTATGGATAACCCAATCAAAGCATAAAGGCTGTGGACATGAATGTGGGAAAAGAGTCAGTGATTAAACTCAAGGGGCAGGAGAGCGAGAGTCCTTATGATGCATTTCTTTTGTTACACATAATGTTTCTTTTTGTTTCCGTTTGGAGTATGGCACGTTCTGAGAGGACAGCGGACAGTGTGGTAATCGATGGAAGGATCAGGACTTGGTTATATTTTTGATATTTACAGTACAAGTATCATACTTCTGTCTTTATTGTTAATTTAGCAAGAACGAAGAGAGCAAGTTGCGCGCTATCCGTCTCAGCTGCTATTCGGTGCCATGTTTCGACTATTCCAAGTAATAGTGGGGTAATCAATGGCGGCCAGATGAACCCTTAAGATATTAGTTTCTGTATACTATGGCTTTCCAACCCGGTTGTTGCTTCTTTTTGGATTATGAAAATAAATTACGGAGAAATACGGTTGGTTGACAGATGATAGTTCAGTACCAGCAGAGGATCACCCTTCTAAACCGAATAGAGCTATCCGTCTTATGATATTACCGGTATTTGACTAGAAAATTTGTAATATTAGATATGTTCAATCCTAGCCACTACGGGCTCCCTCAACCTAAGGGGTTCCCATTAACAATTTGGTCATTGGCGGATTGGGATGCCAGAGCGGGAGAGAAAAGGTCAACCGATCCCACAGATTAATGGCTCGCTTACTTGCAGACGGCCGTCTAGCTGCATGGGACGGTAAACTAGTATTGACGGATGCGCTCCGGGAATCGGGGTTTGTATTTTTTTTGGGGGGGGGGAGCGGGGTATTGGCACGAGAGTTTATCGGGGTTGACGGTGGCTCTGAAAACCAGGAAGGTACGGGGAAGGAAAGAAGTAGTAAATGATCAATGGTTTTCGGATGATTCCCGTCTCCAGCTTCCCTTTCCACCATGTGTCTCTCTGATGACTACCTTTACTCTAGTATCCGCTAGATCTGGCGATAACTAACGATGTATCCAATAGATAGAGACAATGCAATAATATTGGATACCTATTCGCTTAGCACCTCAAGCCCATCCAGGCATTTGACAGCACTGGGTGTCAAGGGGGGCTGGACGGTTGGAGGCGTGTAGTGGAGGCGGGTAAGGTGATGGTGATTTCCTGCAGTAGCCTACAGTCAAGCGTCCAGTGGAATTTGAAAATTCATCTCCGGGGCAACGTTACCTTTTTGCCATCTAGAAAAAAGAATTTAGGACAGGAGAAAGTTGGGTATGCTTTTGCGCCATCTATCGGAAAATGGCGCCGGTCGAGCCACCTTCTAGTTTTACCCCCCCAAATTTTTGGACTGGACGGTTAGGCGAATAGACCCATGTTCTGAAGCTCAGTGGTGATGGCAGGTGCATTTCTTTGGGCTGGGACCCAACGGCTCCACAATTAAGATATCGGAAAAACTCATGAAATCCATTACCCCCACCTGACCTCTGATCCCCGTCAACCCTGGTATCGGTTGATGATAGATTTAGTCTGACAGGCTAACAGAATTACGAATTCCAGCTCACAATATATCCAACAAATCCAGGGGGGAGATCTTATAATGTGTTAGGAAAACACGAATCCCTCTCAAGAGCTTTTGACTTAGAATCTGGAGATTACAGGTTTTGCTGAGATAGTGGATTTCACGAATTTTTACGGGTAGCTCATCAATTGCGGAGGGAGGTTAGGCGCCTTGAGATACTTATAATGGTAAGTTGTTCCAGCTTCGGACAATCTCAAGTTTCCTCTCTATAAGTCCGCAGTGGTTCAATTTCAACAAACACCGTACTCTGCACTTGAAGCATGGATTGCATCTGAGCCCGAATAGTGTCTATCCTGTGTTCTGTGATGTTCAGCGCGTATCTCTCGTGTGGAAGTACAGTACTTATCTTTACTTAGTAGGAAGTAATTGGATGGTAATTTTGGATGTTAGAGCCCCATATCTCCTTTTCCCAGCCCAGCTACTGCAAATTCCGTTATACCTAATCTCGCTACAATAGCTATCATTATACCGTTAACATGCCCCTACTGGGCCAACACTCTGGACATACCATGGGCCACAGAGCATATCCGCACTCGATTAAGACCGGTAATGTCAGCTCCTATAACGTAATGAATTGTCATAACAATATCGTCAATGCGAACAAAGTCGTAGCCGATAAGAGTTTAGAAATGATGCAGTAGCTCTCTCCTTTGGATCCCAGAAGAAAGCGTCAGGATTTGCGTACCGACAGGCATGATAGTGTGGGAAATATGATTTTAGAAACCAACCAGTTTCGTGGGTAGGTGAAATAAGGCTGTCCAATTTTACTACGGGAACCTGGAAGTGGGGAAGACATGTCTAACGTAAGTGCCTGGTTTATCTAGAAGTAGGAATTATCGCTGACGACTAGCAGTATTAGATCACTAGCGATCGATAACCTTTGTGATTAACCCGGTGTGGAAGACACTCCAATTGCATTGTTCTACTATGCGTTTCACGACCAGCAGGAGCAGGCAACCGCCAAAGTTATAGGAGCCATCCTTAAGCAGCTGGCAGTTAGAGGTGAAGTGCTGGAGGGTGGGCGGAAGGAATTTCGAAAGGGGAAAAAGCAAGTCGGCGGCCGAGGTCTGCGACTTCCGGATATTGTACAGGAGCTAAAGCATGCCCTTGCCACAGCGCCCAGCAGTGTTCCCAACCGTCAAGTCCGTCCGTCTTCGGGGAATGACGGGACGGACTACAGCTCACAGTCCATCGTTTTGGGGGTGTTAGGACGGACTACGCCCGGGAATGTGAGGACCGGACGGACTACAGGGGACTATAGTCCCAGCGCTTGGACCTCCTGCACTAGCCAAGCCGAAATCATACACCTCCAAACGAGTTATTTTCACATCATGAGACATCACTCGTGCAGTCCCCGGCGGTCCCCTGCCGTCCCCCACCGTCCCCGGCCGTCCTCACCCTTTCCCGGCCATCCTCAATAGTTCACCGCCGTCCCCACCAGTCCCCTGCCGTCCCCTGCAGTCACCGGCCGTCCACCCCCTGCCCTGAACTAAAATGTCTCACCCTGTAGGGCCCGCCGCCCTGCCCAAAGACGGCCGCCCTGCACTTAGGTCGCCCCGGACGGACTACAGATAGCCGTCCCGTCCCGTCCGGGGCTCTTGGCAGTCCCCCCGCGGGGCCCCGCCGGGCCCCAGGACCGTTGGGAACACTGGCGCCCAGGATTTATCGGCACCGATGCTTTTGAGGAGGGCCTTCCTAAGTATCTAGAGCGTCTTGTGTTACTGCAGGATATCCTTCAGGAGCCATGGGGGACCCGAATATTTTTCGCTGGGGGGTCACAGGCCGAGGCAGAAATTAGGTGGCACTTCAGCAATAGTATTACTGTACTCATCAATCTGAAGACATACAATATGAAGATATTTAGAGCAGAAGCTAAGGATTGAAACAGGGCGCTCCACGATGTCCGAGGGTAAACGAGCTGGCATCCTAAGAAATATTCCAGAACTAATCTTTAGAATGTGAGCAGGAGGATCCACAACCCCCACTTCGTGCATAATCTATTGACTAACCATAGCCTGTAGAGCCCTCCTCGTCGCATCAATTATCGACACTCTCCTGGGGGGGCTACCGCCTCTCATGGGCGACGAAAGTTGAACGAGACGACAAAGGGGAATCATTTAGGAATGGATACGCCACAACTCTTGCGTGAACAGGGGTCCAGAAGGGCGAAGGATCTAGACTCGGAATGAGGGCATCGATGTGGGTATCGAATTCGGGGCGCCCATTGCACACTTGTTAGTTGCGCTATGCTTTGTGAGTTAGGATGGGATCTTGAAAATATTCCTCAAATTCGAACTATCCTAGGATGCTCTTTCGGGCGTGGATTATTTTATGGATATAATATATACGTGGTGGATCGGGATCCATACGAGGCTTTGCCTTAAGCATTTTATGGGGCCCCACTCGGCGGTTATACCCGGGGCAGACGAAACAGTTTCTGCTTTGTTGGTGATGAGCGAATGGGGCATTAATGCATCAAACACCTTGGGTCTCACTGAGCTTGCGTGGCGAGTTATAGGAGATCTTGAGGATGTCGTAAATAAGCTATTATAGGTGAAGGATAGCCCCAACGCAATATACACCCAATATAGTCGATCGCCGCTCTCGTGGGCAGGTCACTGGAGGGTGGTGGAGTTGGTATTGGAACCAGTGTTTTCAATCATCTGGGGGGGGGGGGGGGGGGGGGCGGGGCCCCGGGGAACTGCCAAGATCACTGGACGGGACGAGACCGCTATCTGCAGTCTGTCAAGGGCGGCCAAAGTATGGGGCCGCCGCCCATGTGCCGGATGGCTGGCCTACGCTGTGAGACATGTGTTCAAGGTGATGAAACTAATGGAAAGCACAAAAGATGAAGGGAACAAAAGTGTGATCACAACAGACTCTGAGCGGAGCGATCAAGGAAGGAGGAACGGTTGTCTAGATTGCTGCCCCCTCTCTAGCTACGGACAAGCCAGGAGATATCTCTCTCCGTCTAACTAATAACAACAAAGCACTCCCGAAACTCAGCACACTCTAAAGAAACACACCCAACTAACTAAACCTGATACCTAATGATCACAAACAATCTAAACTCATCCTGATATCCCATGATCCTCCCTGATCCTAAGACCTATGCCTTGCCGTGTGCCAACTCCCGTATGTCTAGTGATAAAGGGTATGAAAGAAACAATAAAACCAAATACCCGATACCTCATACCCTAGGCTAAACACATCAACAAATCCATGAAAGGAATATCCTATACCGCTATAACAACAACCTGTAGAAGAATACCTAACCACCGGAAGTCCAAGAAACCACCTGCGCGAAACCGCTTCTCTCCTAGCTGCATATCCGCATACATGCACATCCGCTCAACCCTCTCACCGCATGCCCTATAGGCAATTCAACACAAGGTAGAGGTGGACGGCGGGGGATGATGGAGCACGGAGGGGACGGTGGGGGGCTGCATGGAACGACACGAGTGATGTATCATGATGCTATAATTATTCGTTTGGGGGTGTATGATTTCAACTTCTGCTAGTACCGAAGGCACGGGGTTACCGGTTATAGCTCCCTACAGTCCATCCGTTCGTCACCTTCCTGGGCGCGGTCCGTCTTGGCATCCCCAAATGACAGACTATGAGCTGTTGTCACAGTCTCGTCCTACCCCGAAGACTAACCGACTGGAAGGCCAGGAAAACTGATTGGAACAACTAGATATCAATCCCAACACTGCAGATTCCGAATATGGCGAAACGCAGCTCTGGTTGGCCGTGATTGGTGGGTATAGGGAGTAGTAAATATGTTGCTAGAACAACAGGATATTGGTCCAAACACGATAGATACCCGACACAATCGAACACCACTCTTGTTGGCTGCGAGAGGTGGACGTGATGGAATAGTAAAGTCTATTTGTCCGAGAGGATATCAATCCTAACATTGTGGATACCAGGTGTGGCTAGACACCGTGCGGGTGCGCCACGGTGCCGGGGGGGTGGGTGAAAGAGTAATAAGGATACTATTCGAACAAGAGGATGTCATCCCAAAACTGTGGACACCAGATATGGCCGAACATCATTCTTGCAGGCTGCGCAGGGCGGCCATGCGGGAATATTAGGGTTCCTATGGAACAAGTTGATCTCAATTCTAACACACCAAGCTTCAGCAACAAAACGGCCCTTGAATTAGCTGCATCCAGGGGACACATATAAGTTCTACAATTACTCTCGGGACCTGAGCCCTCCCTCCCTCTCCAATAGACTTAGAGGGGGCGGCAATCACGGGGTGGAGACTCTACCATAAGGGGATGTTGTTTTTCCCTTATAATACGTTTCATATGTATATTTCTATTGATAATATCGTATATTTCTCTACTTGGTATGTGTTCCCTGTTTCACCTGTACACGGCGGACATTACTACAGCTAAGACATAATTGCGTATATTTCATTAATATTTTATGATAACAATTAGAGGTTTTCTTATGTGTTTCCTTATCTGGTGTTCGGGATATCACGGTTGTTTATGCGTTAATTTATGCATCTTTCTTGGTCATATCATGCATGATTGTTCCTAATTATTCCCTCACACCCCTATGGATTTACGCATACTTTATTGAGATTTTCTTGGCAGGTTTACAGGGTCAAACATGGTTCGCACTTATGTTTCTTACTATGTTTTCCCTTATGTTTCTTTGTTATATGGAGAGCGCGCTTCCTGTATAAATACTGAGGTTACCGCCCATCTCGCTTAGAAGAATAAGAACCAGAATACCTACCAATCTGCTCTCCTACCACACAATTCCTCCTCACTTAGCGTGCAACGCAACCCCCTCGCACTTGCGTAGTATTCTCCACATAGCAGTATAGATTGTGCACCATTGCCATATTTTGAACAGGGGACAGCTTCAACAGCAACAGTAAAAACAAGAGCAATGCATCTGGGTGATGAAGGAATTCAGCGAAAGACACACATGCCCCCCCTCGCCCAACCCGCCAGAGCTGCTTCCCACCCCCTCCCAAACCCCCCCCCCCCACTCCTTTTCAGCATTTAGAGCCCCTTCCCCTTTCCCGCTGACACCACCCTTAACAGCCACTCTTTCCTTTGCCATCATTTCTTCATTAATTTTTCTATTCTATTTTCTCCCCCTTATTCCTTCTTCCCTACTGGTCATTTCATTCCTATCTCTTTATAGATGATTTCTACATTATTCATGCTGAGTGGATGTGGGCACAGACGCACCTACTCCCCGTTTGACAAGTAAACGCGAGCCCATAGGCGGGTGTCAATTAGAACCGGTCCAAGGAGTCCTCTAGTAGTCTATAGTGGATAGTCCATCTTCTCCCCATTCCTCTTTGCTGTTCTTTCCCCCCACTATTTCTCCTTTCGCCTTTCACCCCTGCCATGCAACACCGTTGCTCTCCTTTTATCAACTGTAGACTCATTTCCCGGTTTACTGTTTACATTATTTTAGTTAGAATTCCCTATCATAGGGATGTGCCGTACCCTTTAGTACCCTCCCTTCACGGCGAATGATAGAAAAGATGAATTCTTGATAGAGCAATCTCACCCACCACTGCCTCATAACCTGAATAGCCAGAGTACTGATCATAGGGCCTATTTTCAATCACCTACACCCGCTATGCACCGGATTGCCCTCACTTTGCTAACAGACAGGCTCTACCAGGAGTCTCTGCTAACCCTGCTTGAGCTCATGGACGAGCACTCGAGAATGATAGGGTTGCCCATAGGTGGCCTCGCACAACCCCGCAGAACCACGGGAACATTAACAATATACAGGATGGGCGAGAAACCACAGTGGCAGATAGTTGAGGTGGCTGCCATCGTCAGGGAAAATAGATTCGCGCCTAACCCGCCACTACATTTTGCTCTAGCCTCCCCCAGGTGTAAGTATTCTGGACTAGTGGGATGGGCCATCAAGATCTCAAAGGGAGAATCCTAGCTTAGGCTTTCTGTGAATTAGCTGATATACTTCTTGCGTTTTTGATTCCTCCTGGCTGGCAATCTCAGTTGCCAAGTAGCCTAATTGATCAATAGGCCATCACATTGCCCATGGTTTTAAACGGATCGATGGATCGAAAACAACCAAACGAAACGCCAAGAGTTCACATAAAAGATACAATTGCTAGCACACACCTTAGGAGTGGGGGAGCTCTCTCGTTTTCTTTTTTAACACTACCTTACATACTAAGGGACCAATAATGGTACAGACAGCCACAAGAAAGTCCTCCTATCCTTCCATGGATCACCATACATATCCATCTTCTCCGTGATGGAGGTCTGGTTTCCGCGCAGGGAATATGCCGTCGTACGGGCACCGCAAGGACACAGCTATGATCGGAACTGTCGTCACGAGAATGATCCGGGTCAGTCGCTGATAGGAAAACTGAGATGTGTTCGATATTCAATGTATATGACAAGTGTGTTCGCAAAGGAGTGTGTGCTGATCATGAGAAGTGATCATCCAGAGAAAGGAACGCAGCTCAGACTAGATACAGTTTGTGGTGGCCCGCACAGTGGGCTCCTACCACACAACACCAGTCACCGCCGCGCGGTCTGGTCAATAGCCCTGCTCACACCTACAAGTGTGCCCTAACCTAACATACCACGATGGGGTTACTCCATCACTCCGACCGTACGTCCCCCTTTCCCCTTTTCCATGCTCACACGCTAACAAAGGAAAGACAAATACCCCCACTGTTTGTAGCCCCCGAGCATCCAGCTCCCCTGCTTCCCTTCCCGCGTGTTGGAAGTCGCGAGATGCTGTTCGGCATGCTCTCATGATGGTTGCTTTGTTGTTCGGGTAGTTTCTTGGAACGCGCACTTTGGCTTTCGGGAAAGCATTTCGGCTGCAGGAATGCGCTTGGGTTTTGGATCGATGCATCCGCCGGAATGCGGGAAGGCTGTGATGGAAGTGAAAGAGTCGGATGCGCGGGTGTTGGACGATTCCCGGAGACTATGAGCAGTGGGAGTCTTTGTCTTTCCTTTGTTAGCAAGGGAGTAAAAAAAAGGGAAAATGGAGACGCACAGTGAAAGGGGCTGGGTATGTGTAGTGGTCTATGGAAGGATAGGAGGACGATGTGTTGGAATTCATTGGTGCCATTCGTCGTACTTGGCCTTTTGCGCGCGCGGCTTCTCTTTTTATCGATCAAAAGAAAGGCTTCAGACATGCGCTCTAGATCGATACGGCAGGACCGTGGAAGCCCGGAAGCAATACGGCGGAGTGTGTCAGAAGTCTTTGATGATGCCCGGCATACTAAGCGTACGTACAGTCTATCTCTCCACCATTCAGATAAAGCGTCGGGATATGCACCTGGAATCAACACAGCGCAGGAAGGAATGCGACTCTGAAAGAATCGGATGTACGGTCGGATGTGTGAAGGCTGTGAGCCGTGAGAGTTCCCCGGGTTTCGTTTGTCAGCATGGGAGTCTGCGGAAGAGAAAGAGGGGCATTTGTGGAAAGGCAGGGAGCTGCGTAGCGATCGCTGGAAGGTTGGGAAGACGATTTGTGGTTTATATAGACCCCTGTCTTTACCGCTAGTTAGTGAGTTAGAGAGCCCCATGTGTTGTGAGTCGCGAGCGCAAGCGAGCAGCTGAATGAGAGGAAGTTCCCCTCTCTACAAGTATGTCGGTTGTGTGACCCTAACTCTTGGCGCCTCCCTTCCTAGCCCGTGCCTCACCGTCTGGTGGCCTGCCGTCCGCGTTCAGCCGCCAAAGTTTAAAGCGATGTTATTATGGCTTATAGATACCTCAGTCTTTACCGTCCGTTCCTTGCAGTTAGTTGTACTCGTAGAAGAGAACTCCCAGATGTAAGAGCCCTGCGGGATAGGCGATTTGAGTTGGCTTACCTCGGGATTGTAATGCTGTAGGGCTATGCAGGCCTAGACGGGTACGGCAGTCGCTCCCTAACTATAGTTTAAATGAAACTATTGAATTCCTCACTCTTAAGTTGCGTGAGCTTTTGAGGTTTGGCTTGGCTGTCGTCACCATTGATCCCCTAATCCATGTTTAAAACTGCGGATCCATCGATCCAAAACCCAAGCGCATTCCCACATCCTCAGAGCATTCCCGGAAACTATGCGAACAGTGAAGCAATCGGGCAACATGCCGAGTAGCACCTCACTATTTCCAAAACAGGTTGTCCACTTGGCTGCGATATCCTAATGATAACGTAAGCTTTAGCCTATATTTGTTGTGAAGGAAAGCTGAAGATAGGTGAGCGAGTGATCGGCTATGAAGATGGAGCTGTTGTAGAGAATAACACTGGGTTCAAATTCGGCATTTCGACTGCTTGTGGCGGAGGCTTCCCCTCATCAACTATTTTGCCTTACCACCAACCATCAACATGTGAAAGGCAACACAACTTACGAATATAATCCCAAGCCGTCACACCAAACAGCCCAAAGCTATCCAGATGGGTTATCGCTAAAGGTCTGTTCAGAATTATTCGTGACATTAGCTTTATTCCATCATAGGTGCTGTTAGGCATCTTACCTAGCCTAGTAAAAAAATCAAATGCCAACTACCCCCGGTAAATAGCTATTGAAGTAGTTTGTAGATTGTAGTTGACCCTCCTCCTTTGCATCAACGATAGAGAAGACAACTAGAATCCAGCCGCTCTAACAGACAGATAACTTTACGATTAGATAGCTTACCGATATCGGAGCCGCGGGAGGTCAGACGCCTTGCATCAGTGAGGGTGTTGTGTCTCTCAGACATCGACGTTCCACCGCTGACTCAGCTGGATATGATTGGGTAATAATTTTGGTTTTTGGAGCCGCACCCCTGTTTTTTTCCGCCTGGTCGATGCAAATTCCATAAACCGCTCATATCGCTACTACAGGTATCGCTATAGCGTATCTGCGCCCAACAGACACTTTTGGCACACTATGGACAACACACTATATCCGCGCTCGGTCTCGATCGGTAACAGCAATGTCAACTGCGGTAACGTAACGAATAGCAACAATATCGTCAATGTGAACAAAGGCATAGCCGATGAGAACCCAGAAATTATGCAGTGGCTCTCGCCACTGGACCCTAGGAGAAGGCATCAAGATGTACGTAGCGACAGGCTCGATGGTGTGGGGAACTGGCTTTCAGAAACAAGCGAGTTTTGGAAGTGGAGGAATAAGGAAGGTGGAGCGGATAAGAGAGTTTTATTTTGCTACGGGGATCCTGGAGTGGGGAAAACATATCTCAGGTAAGTGCCTGATTCAGGTGGAAGAAGTAGGAATTATCACTGACGGCAGAGAGGATTAGTTCATTAGTGATCGATGACCTGTGCGACGGACCTCGTGAGGAAGAGATCGCGGTCGCAATGTTCTACTGCGACTTCCGCGACCAACAGGAGCAGACGACTACAAATATCGTAGGGGCCATCCTTAAGCAGCTCTTGGTAAGAAAGGAAGTGCTGGAACACGTGCGACAGGTGTTTCAAAAGGCGAAGGGGGAGGTCGGCGGTCGGGGTCTGCGGCTTCCGGATATGGTGCAGATGCTGAAGCGGACTGTTTCCATATTATCGCAGGTTTTCATTTGTATAGATGCTTTGGATGAGTGCCTTCCTAAGCATCTACTGGAGCTTCTTGGCACAATGAAAGAAGTCCTTGAGGAGTCACCGAGGACACGAATATTTCTCACCGGGAGACCCCAGGTTGAGGCAGAAATTACAAGATACTTCACCCCCAGACTTGCAGTGCCGGTCATTCCGAAAATGCACGACATAAGGAGATATTTGGAGAATAAGTTGGAGATGGATCCCGAGCCTGTAGCAATGTCCGATAGCTTGCGTGCAGATATTCTGAGAATAATTCCAGAAAGAGTTTCTGAAGTGTGCGTAGGAGCATCCATAGTCCCCATTCCATGCATGATTTTATATTGACAACCCATGGCATTTAGATTCCTCCTTGTTTCGCTAAATATCGACGCCATCGTGGGAGAGGTTACAATCTCTGCGAGAAGACAAAAATTGAAGGAGATGACCAAGGGTAAGCATTTAAGCGATGCTTACGCGGCAACCCTAGACCGAATGAAGGCGCAGAAGGAAGGTAGATCCGCACTTGGGATGGAAGCCTTGATGTGGGTATGTAATGCGGAGCGACCGCTACACACCAGCGAGCTATGCCATGCATTAGGGGTAAAGAAAGGATCCTCTGATCTGGATCATGAGAATGTTCCTGAAATTCGAACTATCCTGAGGTGTTGTTTAGGGTTCCTCACGGTCGAGGCATCCTCCTCCA
>Ga0307513_10002692_pt1 | contig 24456 bp, 14 predicted proteins | sample 15_EM_MG_FD_202174 | JGI IMG/M metagenome (GOLD analysis project Ga0307513, IMG submission 202174) | Populus trichocarpa ectomycorrhiza microbial communities from riparian zone in the Pacific Northwest, United States - 15_EM | ecosystem: Host-associated > Plants > Roots > Unclassified | place...
TTAAAGTTTGAGTTCTAACTCCACCTTGGCCTGTGACTTACCTGGGACGCTTTGGGTCTTTGACATCTTTACTGTCTCCTGAGACACCCAGAGCAGCTTGGGTGTCTCTGAAGCCAACCCCCCTTTTTGTGATGTCCCACCATTGACATGCCTATCCCACCGTCAATATGCCCATCCTGCCGTCGATACACCTACCCCACCATTGATACACCAATTCTGCTGCCAATATGCCCATCCCACCATTGATACACCTGCCCCGCTGTCAGGCCTGTCCCTGGACCCCAGTCGATACCTCTGCCCCTCTTCGATATGTGCCTACTGTTGAAATCCTAGATAAGGCACAGATGAGTCTAGGGACAAAATAATAAGTATACAGTTGAAGAAAACAAAAAAAAACTGTACCTCAGCGTGAAGAATGAAAGGCTGAGGTACAAAAAAGCGAAACAAGGCTATATAAAGGAAAAGAAAATAGCCTGAGATGTCCATTCATGTATCAAAGAAGTGAAGAACGATGTCATAAAGATATGCTGTAAAAGAAGCAAGGAGGAGTGTCGATAAGGGTGCTTGATGGAGTCACGTGCTGATTTCCAACACACCCCCTCAGTGAGCACCCAATCCAAGATGGTGAACAAACATAGCTGCAATAACGAAAATCAGAAAGGTGTCAGTGGTCAAATATAAAGTAATATGGCAAGAAAATTATTGAAACTGGCGAGGAACGCAAGAAAAGATAGTGACAAGAAAGTGACGATGACATGGCTGACATTAAATGATACAATTGTAAGACAGGTGGTGAGAGGTTGTGTTGTCAAAGGACGAGAATTCGGAAAACAGTTGTTAGAGTCCTTCGACGCAAGAGAAAGTGTCCCGAAGTTGTTGTTGGTGACAGGATAACTTGGTTAAATTGTCAGCACCCCCTCAATAGATGTGCATGACAGCTCTGCATTGTCCCCTAGGGCCTCAAGAAATTTCTGAACATTCGTAAAAGCTGCAAGTTCGGGTTTTGAAGACTGAACACCTTTAGGATTGTGGGTATACTTTCAAATGGGGCTGTCGTCACGGGAGAAGCTTGTGTATTCTGAATCGGGACCTTGATGGGGTTGAAAACGGGAGCAATTCTTGGATTCCAAACACTGACACTCAATTGTAAGACGCATGGTGATTTGGTTGAGCAAGGTGTCCGGCTTGCACTTCATTGTAGCACGCCTCTCCCATTCAACATGGTCCTGCATGGTTTGAGTCATAAGCTGACGGAAATGACCCCATGTTCCACTGTCAGGGATGCCATGTATGATGTGGTGGACCATTTCGAATTCAGTGTAGGCAACACCCATGGCAATGAAGCGCAGTCACGCATCCTTGAAGTCACCAAAGTAACGATCAATGTCCTGGTAGTCCTGTAATTTCGCATTTGAGAGACTGTCACATAAGTCAAACTGAGATAAAATGTCAGTTCGTTCGTAAAGTGTATGTAGATTCTCCCAAATGGAGCGCACAGTTTTTCCTATGGCGGTGTCAAGATGGGAATGAGTGATGGGTGAAATACGGTGAAGGATGATCGCTTATGCTCTCATATCCTCCTGCCACCATTCTTTGAATGCGCATCAGCAAAACCTGATTTTGCTACAGGCTCTGTATAGTACTCCATAATTAAGGTCTCACTTATGTATAGAAGAACCCTTGCTATGGCTCTATAGGATGCTATGCAGCCCTACATAGAGTCCCATAGAGTCCCATAGTGCCACATTTTCGAGTTTTTTAGCCACAAAAATCAGGTTTTGCTGATGTGGCCTTCTTGTCAGCCTTCGATGCAGCAGTGCAAGTGGCCAGTTCCAAGCTTTTCGGGAAGATGTCATAGGCTCCATCTGTACCCTCAACATGGGTCCAGTATCCCTCGGCCTGCAGGATTTGTATGATGAATCTCTTCCACTCTGGAAAGTTCAGCGCAGATTCAAGGAGAGTCTCAGCGTGAAGAATGAAAGGCTGATATATTAGTATACCCAGACAAGGCACAGATGAGTCTAGGGACGAAATAATAAGCATACAGTTGAAGAAAACAAAAGAAAACTATACCTCAGCATGAATAATGAAAGGCTGAGGTACAAAAAAGTGAAACAAGGCTATATAAAGGAAAAGAAAATAGCCTGAGATGTCCATTCATGTATCAAAGAAGTGAAGAACGATGTCATAAAGATATGCTGTAAAAGAAGCAAGGAGGAGCGTCGATAAGGGCGCTTGATGGAGTCACGTGCCGATTTCCAACACCCACATCCCTCAATGAGGGGAGGGGCAGGATGGTTATGTGTTTCTGGGGGTCACAATTAAGGTAGTGGTGGTGGTGGGTGGGTGGAGCTCTTGTTGGGCAGTTGATGACATGGCAAGCTCAGTGGCTCCGCATGGGTTGGTTGGGTGGTGATATGGCAAACTCCAGCTAGTCTACATCCCTCATTTGAGGGGAGAGGCAGGCTGTTGGTGATGTGGCTAGTTGCAGGCTTGACCCAACATGGGTATTCGCTGTGGCTTGAGAAGTCAGAATGAGGTTGTTGAAGAAGAGAGAGAATGGTTGACAGTTGGTGACTTTTAGCCCCAAGCACGTGATGTTTGATGGTTATGTAAAGCCAACCAGTTTGCATACCATGCAAGCCAGTTCAGCCACCACTCTCAAAGGCCACAATTCATGTAAAGTGGATATTAGATTTTATTAATGGTCAAACAGACATTGTAGTGTGAGAAATTAAGTCAATTATACAGAGCCATAAGATACTACAGTTTAAATGTCTAGACTAGTAGGCATGTATATATGAGACTAAGTGTGTAATATGCCATTGCGAGTGAGGCGGTGAGGCCACGAGGGTGACAGGCAAAATTGGGGCATGTGGGGTCCACGCCGTGTCATACTGGGGCATTGCTATTGGTGGGGTAAGGGAGGGAACGGGCAGAAAATGAGAAGGGGCATGTGCAAATGAGGCAGTGTGCCCCTGTGCTGCCTTGTCGGTTTGAACGAGAGGTGCGAACAAGGAGGGCCACCCCCTCATTGTTGTTGCGGGTACACTCCTGCTTGTTGACAACACCCCGCCCTCCCACTCATTGGTGATGCCACTCCCTGGTCCTCCTCGTTCGTGACAAGCCACCATTTTGGTACCTGAACGTCCTCTTGTTGTTGTTGTTGTTGTTGTTGTAGTGGTCGCAGTGGTGATGGTAGCCTGCCAATGTATAGGGAGCAGTCGAGGTGGTGGTCAGAGTCGAGGAAGTAGTTGAAGTGGTGGTGGTGGTGATCAAGGAGGTATTGATTGGGCCAGAGCAAACCACTGAAATGAACTGGACAATTATATAACAATTTAAGACCACGTGCTTGGGGCTAAAAGTCAAAAGCTATGGTTGACATGGCTACACCAATGTCACACATGTGATGTCTGGAACATAAAAGTCACATATATTTTAGTCAACTATAAACTTGTTAATACTTGACCAAAAACTATGATTTTGGGATTGTTAGAAAGCTTATGAAAAGGGGAGTGTTTGTGTGTAATTTTAGGACACAAAGACTGGTTGTAACCAGTCCTAACTGGTTTTTCCTTGGTCTTGAATATTTTGAGATAATGACTAACTGCTAACCAGACCATGGTTACGGTTAGGATCAGTTAGGTAATTTTGCAGTCCTGATCAGTTAGGGTCCAGTCTGGTCTCGGTTATTTTCCAATTAACTAACCTAACCTTCAAACACTATGTAGCTGTGTTGGAAAATATTTAGGTTCTGCAGCATCATTGAGATTACTTGCACTCAGATCAAAAAACTTAATTACACCAAGTTTTTTCTTTCACAAGGTTTATTCTGGCATTGCTGCATCATATTGGGCACCTTTGAGATTTTTTTTACACTTCTATCTCCAAGGAGGTCGCCATTTCAGTGTCAAGCAGCCAAATCCAAATATTTTGAAAACAGATTTTATAAATTTAGGTACTGTGAGACCTTGAGTTCAAAGTTAACAAGAATTTTCCATGGAACCTCCTTTGAAAATTCCAAGAGATTTTATGTAAATTGGAATAGAATCGACTGAGTTACTGAAAGATTATTCTTGACTACCTTGAAATGGTGTATTTTCTATTACAGATCATGATTTTGAAACATAATGAACCGAAAAGCATTAATACAAATTTGTATTAGTTCAGGGTGGCCAAGTACCTGATAGACCAGCCAGTTCTTGACTCTCAAAAACAAAATATTCATACAGAGGTAACAATACACTCAAAAATTTCCAACTTTTTCATAGGTGTTGTAGATATCCAAGAAAATGCATTGTAAAAAATTTCAGGCATTTTCATGCAGTTTTACAGGAACAGCAGCTAAGGTGGGGCCAAGTACCTTATTATGTACAGTAGGCAGTTCTTGCCTCATTTTATTTTTCAGGCACTGATAGTTTTAAATAGCAATATATTTGATTTATAAAAAATCAGATTAAGGGTGTTACAATTTCAGATTTATTCATAGTATAGACACTTTTTCTTTTTAACACAGCTTATATAGCTTGTGTACTTTGATGAGCATAGCTCAGCTCTACCCCCAGAAATTGCAATTTTGACAAATTTCACTGTGATCCACTAGTGACTGACTAGTGAAGTACTTGCACACTGTTTCCAAACAATTCTGAGCATTTGTGACCAAATGTGGCCAGTTGTGATCAAGTTGCAATCGAGTGGTACCTACCATCTATATCAAACAGCCCTGGCAAGTGCCAGCACAGTGATGTAATTGCAGCCAGGGATTTTTATGAAATAAGAAGATGGGCTGGCAAAGTTTCATTGTGATCTCATTACTGTTTTATTGAGATTTCATTACTTTGTGGCTAGAAATGATATCAGTACTGTTTTATTTATTTGTGGCTAGGAATGATACCATTACTGTTTCATTGCAGCCTGGCAAGGTTTTATTGTGATCTTGTTACTGTTTTATTTCTTTGTGGCTAGGAATGATATCATTACTGTTTTATTGCAGCCTGACAAAGTCTCATTGCTGTTTATTTGGTTCTGATGGGATCAGATTGAAATAATGCCTTATAATGATGTCTTATATTTGGCTTTATTTATATGCTCAAAGTACAATTATGTCATATTATGGCCTCAAATAGAAACATATAAAAATAGACTTATATTTGGGTAGGCATAATAATATATATATAAATATTACATTATTTATCAATAAAAATAACATTCATAAGTTTTAAAAGACTCACATTTGGTCAAGTATTTTGCATTTTTCTCATTATTGCCCTTTGCATAATTCCATGAATGTGAAGTTTTTTTTCCAGCATGATGTGACATAGATACCTAAAATGGAATGTTCAATAGACCACAACATAGAAACTTTGATATATCTCCTGTATTGCCTGACAATTTCAAGATGCGCATAGTTGGCACTTTGATGAACACTTGACCTATCTACTAAAATATGTGATAGGGCAAAGTGCTTCACATGGCTTATATCCAAAGTCATGAGCAGAGCAACTACTCTGGCATGTGCTGATAGGCCGGTTAAGCAACTGGCCCTGAAATCGTGAAATTTTGCGAATTCTCACCTGAAATAATGACTATATGGTTCAGAAGGACAATAGCAAAGGCACATGATGAGAACCCGGTCGATGAGCCTTTGATGACTAAGGTTTCTAAGAAAAGCATCCAAACAGGGAGTGATAGAAGCAACAGCACACGATCTAAGAAAGAGGTCACGTCTGTAGACTAGGAGTGGTACCTACCACTTTTATGATAAACTACAGACAAGTGCCTGCACAACTGTTTTGACACTGCCTAGGAAATTTATGAAATGAGAAATCTCAGGCAAGCTTTATGAAATGTGTTTCATTTCTTGCCAAGTCTGTTTCATATTTATTTCATTTCTTCCCTGACCTTTTTCATTCTTACCCAGTGAGTGATTTCATTGTCTACCTAGGCCCATTTCATTCCTAGCCAGCTATTAATTTCATTTCCTGCCTAGTTCTATTTCATTTCTACCCAGTCAGTGATTTCATTGCCTGCCTAATTCTATTTCTTTACTACCTAGCTATTAATTTCATTGTTTACCTGAGGTCTATTTTATTATTTGCCTGGTGGTATTTCATTATTATTTCATTGTTTTTCTGAGGTCTAGTTCATTTTTTGCCTAGCAGTGTTTCATTGCCAGCACAGTGTGGGAAAAATTTACCCAAAAAGGCAACTGTAGAGCATATTTGTAGGATTCTAATTATACAAAAATTGTGTGATTAGCTGCCTTCCTTATTGAGAAAAATGCAAAATACTCAACCAAATGCAACACTTTTGAACAATAATTTCATTTTTTAGTAGTAGGTGCCATCAAAGTTGAGCTGCAGCTGCAGATTGGTCATTGGTCACCTTGGTCACACCTTATGATGTGTTTGTCAATTCCCTCATTTGGTAAGTTAATGATCAGTGGTGGCAGCTGCTGGCACTGCTCACTGGCACTCACGGGTTCGCCTAACTACATATTTATTTATGTACTGAAGCTTCTGTGAGTAAACCTATGTACATGTTCATAAAATGCTTACTCCACGTGTCCAAATGTAAATACAAAACACCTTGCAAAACGCCCGAATACATATCCTGCCATTTAAAGAGGTATTTTTACTCAACTAAGCTCATGCAGGGCCCTATGAGCTTACCCCCTGAGCCCCAGCATATCCATACAGATCATTAATTTTCCTTCTGTGCACCCCCAAGTTTGTTCATAAGATAACCCTACACTAGGGGTTCTATTACTGTTCGTGGTACACGTGTGCGTCTTGGTAGTGCGCGCCAGACGTGTGAATTTTACATAAGGTCACGGCTGCAGCTGCAGCTCAAAACTGCAGAATCTGCAGCTCAACTTTGACAGCACCTACCACTCAGTAAGAATGAAAAAGGTCAGGGAAGAAATGAAATAAATATGAAACAGACTTGGCAAGAAATGAAACACATTTTATAAGGCTTGCCTGAGATTTTTTATTTTATAAATTTCCTAGGCAGTGTCAAAACAGTTGTGCAGGCACTTGCCTGTAGTTTATCATAAAGTGTGGTAGGGACTAGTGGTAGACTTGGAGACATCCTGGAGTAATAGGCGACCTTAGAAACCACTCTAAGACCTAATCTTCTGAGTTAGGAAACTAGAAGCATCAATTACCAAGGGTGAAGTGGAGAATAAACCTGCCGAAGATCTGAAAGAATCTTAGAAACTGATGATTATATTATGGGGACCCAATTTCTAAGATAAAGAACTATCTAAGATAGAGACTAGATGGAGACCATCGAAGATATAATATATCTAAGAAAGATGTGCGAATACGGTGGTCTAGCATACTGAAATACGGAGTCAGATCAGACTGCCAAAGATCACTGAGGGATGTGATCAGAAGTATGGATAACAATGTGATCATGCAAGAATTGATCTAAAATGGCATGAGGCATCTAACAAATGTGAGGGCATTTACCAGTTACCTTCTTCAGTAGCGGTAGCATCTAGCTAAAAGAGTCAAACTTAGAAAGCTATAGACCAGGGACAAAGGAAGCTCCACAGCTAGAATAAGAGGCTATCTAAAATTAGGCTTGTGCGAAGTCTGCCAAAGGCAGACTCAACTAAAGGTGTGCGCATCGACGGTCCTGACTCCTGAATCTAAGAGACTGATGCAGTGGTTGAAGATCATTGGTGATTCCGACCAGGCACTAGATCAAGAGATAATAAGTCACACGTGGAAAGATAAGACAAGGCATAGTGGTGTCAAATAAATGCGACGGCATTTACTGGTTACTTACTTTGGTAATGGTAGTGTGCATCTAAGGAAAAGATTGAACTCAGTACATTATAAATTAAAGACAGAAGGAACCTAATAGCTAGGCTAAGAGGCTATCTAAGATAAAGTGGACAAGGAGTCTGTCGAAGATATGCTTGAATAAGGATGTGCACATCACAGACGGCGGTCCTGCGTTCTGAATCTTAGCAGCTGATGTAACGGATGATGATCATTGGGAAATTTGATCCAGCACAGGACCGAAAAGATCAAGTAGATAAAGGTCATACATGGCAAGATAAAGACAGCAGGTGGTGGCATCAAATAAATGTGACGGGATCTGCCGGTTGCCCACTTAGGCAAAGGGATCACCTGATGAAATAAGAACAAGAGGGAGTAGGAACATGTATGCAGCAAGACTGCAAGACTACTTATGTGGTGGACCGGAGGGACTGCCAAGAGCCAAGAAAATGAAATACAGAACGCGCGTCTCAGATGCTGTGTCTGAGATAGCATTCCTTAGATTCCTCGAGGCCATCTCAGACTTAGAAATAAGTCAGGCGACTTGCAGATCTTTGAAATCAGTAACAGATAATATTTAAACGAATTGGGAACAGTAGATTATATTTTATTGTAAAGATTGAGACAAACAGTAGGTACAGTATATAAGTTCGAAGATTTGTAGAATAATAACAAGCAACCTTCTTAACTCTTTTGTTGGTCGACTGGGTAAGGCCCCAGTGCGAGAACGAAAAGATTGAGACATTTGGCTTCATTGCAAGAGATCAGTGCGAGATAAAGACAAGATTTTGTGAACAGAACAGACAGACATTGAGCTAGAGTGCTTATTTGATTTGATTGTTGCATCAGATGGCTAGAACAGGCCTTGTGAATGGTTGAAACAGACCACAGAGCATATAGAACATTGTCTTCAGTTCAGAAAGTGCAGAATTATCTTATATCTTCGAAATTGAGCAATACAACGAGATTACACATTTATTCAAACAAAAACATTGCATAAAAATTGTACATCTTTGGAAGATCATTTCTAAAGCCCTCCCAATCTTAGAATTGATTGTGAATAACTTCTCACCACAATAAACAAACCGCGAGGTGGCAAACTAAGCCCTTGCATCATAGAGATTCAAACAAATTGCATACCCACAGTCACAGTCAGGATTTATTAGTGTTTTTGACACCAATTTTGTGTGGATCGCGTTGCTTGGTCATTGAGCCTCGCTCCGCTTGTGTGTGTGTTTTGTGTTTGTTGTTTTTTTGGTCAGACTCACATCGTACCTCTCAGTGCATATGGGCAGATCACCAACCCGTTCAGTAAATGGACTGGAAGAGACTGGAAGGCCCCTAAAAATCCAAGACGGCAATGTTGAATACATCTCAAGCCTCCTCAAAGGAGTCAAAGCAAACCCAGTCTTCTACCTTGATGAGATTCAGCACTGATTTCTATCCACATGTGGAGTCGAGTTGATCATGAGTCGTGCTTGCTAATTCAACATAGTTTTACTCGAAAACACCAAAAAGCTAGAGAATCGACCAAGAATTGACCTGTCAGAACCACCTGATGTTTGTCTGATGTGTCAGTTGCTAGGTCACATCACACCGGGAAATAAAAACTCAGCATTCATGGAATTATGCAAAGGGCAGTAATAAATGCAGCTATTAATATAAAATTTTCATATTTGGAATGCTTAAACAAAGCTCTACACTTACCTTTTTGGGAAAAATTTTCCCACAAATCAAATCACAATAAAAGAGTAATAATATCATTCCTAGCCACAAAGAAATGCAACAGTAATGGTATCATTTCTAGCCACAAAAAAAATAAAACAGTAATAAAATCACAATGAAACCTTGCCAAGCTGCAATGAAACAGTAATGGTATCATTTCTAGCCACAAATAAATGAAACAGTACTGATATCATTTCTAGCCACAGAGTAATGAAACTTCAATGAAACAGTAATGAGATCACAATAAAACTTTGCCAGGCCTATCTCATTTCATAAAAGCCCCTGGCTGCAATTACATCGCTGTGCTGACACCTGCCAGGACTGTATCAAACAGGGTGGTAGGTACTAGTGGACCTTTGCCTGTCAAACCAGCCTCAGTGTTGTCAAACCCACCTCACTGGTGTTCCACCCACTTCACTGTTGTCAAATACTTGCAATGTGGGCCATTGCTTTGCATGGCAGATACAAGTCCGGAAAAGTAAAATATTGTATTATATTTTATGTCAACTATTACTTTATTGTGGCCATTTGACCCAAGACCTGAAAAGCTCTTGGTCAGAGAACCCATTAGACTGATTCTGAGTCCATTCTCAACATGCTTCTCCCTTCATTGAATGAGGAGAGGCTCTTGCACATAAAATAATTCCACAACCAATAGTTACAGTGTCCAAACTATTTAAATATTATTTATTAGTAAATAAAAATCAGATTCCATTGCAATTTCTACATAATACAGAGATTAAAATAAAGAATTGATGAAAGGGATGGTAATTATTACCATTTTGGCATGTTTCTCAAATAATATGCTCAATTTTGCATAATTTTCTTTCAAACTTTGAATCAGACATTATTAGTATATGTATAAAATGATACAAGTTTTTATTTTGTTATCAAGGTAAAAAGCACCTATATCAAACACAATCTATGGAAGATGAGCAGAGTTCAAACACCACATCAACTGCATCATGGTTGATGTTCATTTATCTTCTCTCATCCCACCACTACCACCTTCGCCCTCACCACCCCAATTTGCCCACAATGAAATGCAATCACCTGGATGCGAGCCCCTCCCCTATTCTAAGGGATGTGGGCTCAACCAACACCACCTCAGCTCCCTCAGGAGTGAGGACATAGTCACAGCCCCCCTTCTTTTTCAAAGAGATGTGGGCAGCTTGTTGTCGCTCGATGGAAGAATAGGGAAAGAAGACATGCAAGAGGGAACCCAAGAAGTCAAAGGCCCCACAGGTACATCACAACAGCGAACCATGACCTTTGTCATAGTTCATTTTCATCATTCCTTTGCAGCTCTGGCTATTTGTATACCCAACGCCAGCACTACAGTCCAATGATGAAGAGTAGTGCTGACCCAATGATGAAGGACAAGCCCAGCAATGACTCAAAAACCAGACCCACCAACCAGACCCACACCACATAAAGACACAACAGACTCAAACCATGATAACAATGCATTCACCCAATGACAGCAAGCTGAACCCAGCAACAGTGAATGGAGGGAAACCACAGTGAGTGAGGAGCCAGGCCAAAGATGGAGAACCCACTGATGGCGAATCGAATCTAATGAGGAACAGAGGAGTGGAGGAGGGAAAAAGATAAAGGGGGTTCTGTAAGGGCAGGAACCCCTGTTGTCAGTGAGCTATGGGGGGCAACACAACAACCTTGGGAGAGATCCTTAGAATGTATTGGAAAGAATGGAGAGGCTATCTATGACACACTTTGGGGGAGATTCTTAGAGAAACAACTAAGGATGCCCACCATAGATGTGACACTCTATACCAACTAGGTGTGAGAAAGGCTTATATAAGCATAGCTAAAGTGTCCAAAGGCTAGTCTAATCAGGAAATAGAATAAAATAAAGAGTGGACTGGGTGTAGAGACAAGATAAAGAAAGGGCAAGAAGGCAAGAAAGAGTAAGGGAGGAGTTCCCCTTACATTACCCCCTCTCTAGATGAGCATCAACTTGATGCGAAAGTGGTCAAAAAATTTTAAAGTAATAAAGGTAACCAAAAAACAAAAATTATAAACAAATAAAACCAAATTAGAAAGAAGTTATGAAATCCTTTGGATAATCGAAATTGAAAGTAAAGTCTTGTTGAAGCTTGAGGACAGAGTCATACCAGAATCCAGAGTCAGCGAAGTATCTGTATCTTCATGGTTCTGGTGCAGCGTTGGACAGCATTTCATCCACCAAGTTGCAGTAGAAGGTGATGCATTGGATTTGTTGTCCAAGGTGGACAATGGGCAAACTTTGAAAAGGGACTTTCGACAGGGGGGATTCCAAAATGAAGGACAAGTGAGGAAAATGGAGGGGTGGTGACCATAACAGAGGGGCAATGAAATTGTCTTTAATTGGAAAGGCTTGTTCAAATATAGTGGAGGCTTTACAAACAACTTGTTGAAGTGGGGATGGATGATGTGGCTGAGTTGGTAGGGTATAGGGAGTCGTTTGGACCAGAACATGAGGGTCGACAAGATCTTCTCCAGGGAAAGTGAGGGTAACTGTTGGGATTGCTTGGTTGGGCCTAATGGCTGGGGGTTCTGGAGTCTCAGTGACTGCAAAGTAGGCGAGGTTGCAGAGAGGGGAAGGGCCCGGCAATTGGCGAATTTTTGGGCAAATGGCAAGAGCCACAGTTGAAGACTTGTTGTGGAACATGTTGTTGGGTGATGTGAGGATTCAATGATGCTAAAGCAGGTGATGTTACTCATAGATGATATCGAAATAGTTCCTTGTAATCAGCCAGCGAAGCATAGTCGCAATTCCCACGACAATAATCCCATGACCCTTTGGTGATCCCATGACTCCTCAACAATCCTGTGATCAAGATATTCTGGCAGGTTCGTAGATTTGGTGGAATATAAAGAGAATCCACCACATGAAGAATTGGAATGTGGTGGGTGAGGTGAGGGCCAAGAGTGGGGAGAGGAGAGGCTGGCCTTACAATTTCTCTTCCTTTGACAGGGCATTGACTTGATGTCAGGGTTTTGATGAGGGCTGAACCAAGAGGGTCAGAGGTGCAGCAGGGGTCTTTTTTCAATGAGTGGGTGGAGAGGGTTGGAGATGTTTTGAATTCAGGCAAGGCTAGAGAAACCTTGACAGGAGTGGCATTGTCCTTACCTCTAAGTGGGCCTAGTGGGGGTAAGCCTTCAGCTTTTCGTTTTTCATCCAAAATTTTCCAAAGTTCATCAGTGCTGAGGTAGTGGATGTCAAAGCAGTGGGGGCAGTCCTTTGTCCAATGGTCAGTGATTTCACAGCATCGGCAGAGGTATGAAAAGGTTTTAGCCCGTTGCACTACATTGACATCAGGAGTGGTGGGGACTGGCTTAGTGGGTGCATGTGGGATAAGGTGGGACAAGGGGTTGTATTGTCTGGAGGATGAGGCACCAAAAGGAGAGGAATGGGTGGGAGGCCTGGTACATGTGGGTTGGGTCAATGTAAATTGCCTGGCTAAGGTTGGTGGGTTTTGGACTGGGAGGACTGGTGCTGGGCCTAATCTGTCCAAAATGCTTTGGAGAAGTTGGTTGTTGGTTTTTTGTTGGTTTAATAAGTCATTGAGTTTTTGTCCAATAGTAGAGAGATGATTGTTGGACATATTGATATAGTAGGAGAAGGAACAAGAGAGGGAATCCTAGAGGAGGATCAAACTGCCTAGAGGCACCATACACAGCCTTGATGATGTGGTGGATGGTGCTGCTGATGGGTTTATGGGGTAAGGGGTATAGACACAAGATTAGGATATGGGAGGGGCTTCCTGGGGGCCAGAGGAGGTTTGGAGTAACTGAAGTCTGGTCTATCTGAAGCCTAGAAGGGGCTTCTGAGGTGCCTGGAGAAGGGGGGGACTTGCAGGTCCACAACAGGGGCCTGGGGAGGAGAAACACTTCTAGATTGGGAAAGAGACTAGCAAGGACTTCCTGGAATGAGTGAAGGTCACTAGAAATGATGCCAGGAGGTGGGAGAGGCTTTCTAGAGGTGATGTAGCAGAAGGTGTGGTCCAGAGGGGCTTAAAACAGCCTATGACAACTGCCAGCTCACAGCTCACAAGGGCCAGCTAAGAGGGGATGATCCCTTCCTACTGTAAGGGTAACTGAAAGTCTGGGATAACCAGGCTTTTAGAAGGTCCTGAAGGTGGTAAAGGTGAGGAAGCAGCTCCCTAGAAGAGTTGTTTCTACTGTAAGGGCAGGGACCCCTGTTGTCAGTGAGCTATAGGGGGCAACACGACAACCTTGGGGGAGATCCTTAGAATGTATTGGAAAGAGTGGAGAGGCTATCTATGACACACCTTGGGGGAGATCCTTAGAGAAACAACTAAGGATACCCACCATGGATGTGACACTATATACCAACTAGGTGTGAGAAAGGCTTATATAAGCATAGCTAAAGTGTCCAAAAGCTAGTCTAATCAGAAAATAGAATAAAATAAAGAGTGGACTAGGTGTAGAGAGACAAGATAAAGAAAAGGCAAGAAGGCAAAAAGGAGTAAGGGAGAAATTCCCCTTACAGGTCCCACTTCATGGGAGGCCCAAGTGGTATATCATGAAAACAGGCTACAACATTTGTTGGGGCCTGTTTTCTCCCACCTTTCTCTCCTCAACCTGCCACTAACACCCTTTTAACCCATACAGCACCAACCACCCACATCGCCACCACCACAACACCATGCGATGACTTGTGGATGGAACCCAGGCATAGGAAAGCCCACAACAACAAAGGTGACACAACATCAGCATAGCGAATGAAGACGATAACGCAGGCATAGTGAACATTGACAATAATGCTGGCATAGCAAAGATCGACAACACCTGTGTAGCGAAGATTGACAATGCCAGCATAGCGAATGAGGATGATAATGCCCAATAGTGCTCATATTATATAGGGATTGGCATGGGTAACCCTGGGGTTTTCCAGGGCTACCCGCACCCGTACCCCAGAAAACCCGTACCTGTACGCAGGGGTATGGGTTTCGACGGGTGCGGGTATGGGTTTCGCAAAAACCTGTGGGTACTCCAACCCGTGCGTGGGTATGACTCCAAAACCTCGCAAGAAACCTCGCAAGAGCAGTGCGGGTGTCAATTGACACCGCCGTGCAGCCTTGCGAGGATACGAAGGTCATGTCATCATCATCGGGGCGGCCTTGTAGTCGAGATGGACGTCGATAGGGTGTGTGCTGTTTTTGGTAGTGCTTGACTCTGGCCACACGCGGCCCATCGTGGGCATTTGCGTGAAGTTGACGATGGCGACGAGGTGTAATGGGGTTAAAAATGAGGATGTCAGCAGAGGAGAGGACATTAGTAGCAAGCAACATTTTGTTCGGGTTGTTCCACATACCTAGCAACTGATATCCCATTCCATTTCCCTCGCTTGTGCTTTTCGTCCACCCCCACACCTTCCGAAGTTCCTTCAACAAAGAAAAAAGAAGCCTACATCCCTCGTTCGAGGGGAGAGGCAATGTGGTGGTGTCAGCAAGGTATGTGCTGGCATCCTTGAGCAGGTGAAGGCGAAAAATTTGCTGTAAATATGTTAGTCGTTTGTAGGAAATAAGTAATTGGGTCCTTTGACTCACCTTTTTGTTGTGTTTTCGGGGCTCTGACATAACGCAATGGGTGGCGATGAAGGTAGGAAGCAACGACTGATGAGCTTGAAGGCGATTGATCAGATCTTTGAGCGGAGTTTGAATTCTCCGGGTAACCCGCCAACCGCAGCGGGTACGGGTTGGGTGAGGGTTGGATAAACCCAACCTGTACCCGCACCCCAGGTCAACCCGTGGCACTTACCCGCGGGTTTCTCAAACCCGTGACAATCCCTACTCATATACCATGACATACCACACAAACCAAGCCAAGACAAGGACCACAATGTCCAGCAAATGGGCTGGGAATGCCATGATGAGAAAGAACACTGAGCACCCATGAGAATAATCAAGCAGAGCCAGCCAGCTCTACTTTTTTCTTTTTATTTTACATTACATTCCTTGTACTTAGACACAAACCCAAGGGAGGCTAGAGGACTAGCCTCCCCTGTGAAATTTCAGTTGTTTTAGCACATCTGCACCGACCACCACCTCCCTCACATCCAAATGTGAGCTGAAGGTGGTTTTTTTGGGTATCTTCAATGCATCTGCCCCTTCCATTACCTCCCTTATATTCAAATGCGAGCTGTCGGTGGAGTTTTCAGCTGTTTCGACATGACTGCCACCAAGGGTGGCAAATACAACCCAATGATGGCGATATAAACCCAATGACAGCAATCTGCCACTGATCCCCTACATGAGTTATCCACCACTTGCCCAACCCTTGCCAGTGCTCACCCTGAGCCAAACCAGTGGTACGAGAAGTGAGAAATTATAACGCGCAGCCAGCTGTCTCAGGATTTCTGCAGAAGGTGGTCCTGTTAAAGAACTACCAGATATAGGTACATTTGTTTTAAGTAGATTATGAGTCTTTTATTTATAAAAGCTCATCTTTTAAAGTCAGCCTCCCACACAAGATTCCATTGCCTGGGAAAGTTATGTAATCATGTACATAAATGATATCAATTTATCAACATCAACATTCCATCACCCAGACTACCTTATATAATCATGTAGATTACAAGTCTTTTATAATAAACCCAGCCTCCCACAATGTACACAACATTCCATTGCCTGGGAAAGCTTATGAAATCATGTAGATAAATGATATGTAATTTATCAACATCAACATTCCATTGCCCAGAATACCTTATATAATAATCTAGATAAGATATGAAAAATCAACTTATACATGATCATATATAGTACATGGCAAACTAATAAGTACAACAAATAACAGAGGGAGGTGGGATCTACATGGAGCTATGGGATACCTAAAAGATGAAATATCAGGGCCATTTTTCATGAATGAGGTACAGAGCTGTGATACTAAACTAACAAATGGTTAACATTCATGCATGTACGACGATGTACAAGTAATGCATCCTGACAGTGATTACAGCAAGATCTAACAAATCGTCATGTCAGTCAAGAGTGTCGTCAATGAGGTGAGGCTATTGACTTACCACAAGAATGAGCACCAAGGAGATAGCGCACTTGAGTGGATCCAAACTTGCTTATGTGGCAGAGCCAGGCTACCCAACACAACACAGAAAAGGAGATAGGGGTGCTTGCGTTGCATAGCCAGCACTGGCTATGCAACGTAATACTGTGCTGTGCTTGAAAAAAATAGGCGGCAATGGATACAACCTGTAGGCCCTCCATTGTAAAACAAAGCTTGCAACTCTCATTGGAGAAAGAGAGTGACCTTTGGTTGTTGAGGTACATGAAAAAAGAATTTGTGAAATAAACCTGCTGCATATCGAAACATTAGAGTGCATACTCATAGTAATTTTCAAGTTGCACAATATAGGGCAGTGGGTGGTGTGGATTGTCAATGGCAGGTGTGAATTGCCGATGACAGGTATGCATTGCCAATGGCAGGTACACATTGTTGATGGTGGGTATGGGTTATTGATGGGTGGTGCAGGTCTGGTTGTTGGGTAGTGTGGGTCTGGTTGCTGGTGGTTGCTGGCCTCGCTGGCCATTGTTGGGTCATTGGGAGGTGTGGGTCTGGTTGTTGGGTTGTTGTTGGGCTCACTGGTCATTGTTGGGTCATTGGGAGGTGCTACTCATCGTTGAGCTGTACTGTTGGTGTTGGGTATGGTGGTGGTGGTGGTTGTGCAGTTGTGGCTATTGTCCCCATTGTGTAGTCTCTGCTATGGGAGTAGTCACTGTCTTCTTTTTAGTTGCTACCTGTTGTTTTAAGGACACCGGTTGGGTTAGTTTGTTTGAGGCAGGAAAGATGAGAGAAATGGACCATGACATATGTCATGGCCTGTTTTCGTGATGCACCACCTGGGCCTCCCACTTCCTGGGTCCCCCCAATCCTCTGTCGAGCAATGATGAGCTGCCCACATCCCTCTGGAGAGAGGAGGGGCAGGCTGGGATCCTTGCTGGGAATGCTAGTGATCATGCCCATATCCCTCAACAGAGGGGAGGGGCAAATGATGGGTAGGTTTGTGACTTGAGGCATATTGGAGGAGGGAAGTATGGTTGCGACCAACCAAAAGGACAGTCCTGACCTGCTAGCACATCGATCAGTCACTGTGACTGACGACCCTCCTCGCTCTCGTGCTGAGCAGCAATGGACCCCAACGAGACGACCCCTGCATCTGCACCTCTTTGCCTCCTGTATCAGAATCAGAAAACCGGTGTGATGACAACCATAACAACATTATTGAACAACAGGGCCCCCAAGCCACCGTGCCCAGGAAGAAACCCAGCATGAAATGACAATGTGAACATGAAAAAAAAACAGAACCTAAAGTGGGAGAATGCACCTTATCTTCTATGTTATCCAAAGGTGGAGCAGGGCCATGATAGATGAGAGGGACTCCCCAGAACCCTCAGATGAATGTTTGGGCATCATCGGTGATTCAGTGAGTGATCCATGGTGATGATCAGGGAGCAGGTTCTGACTTTTATCCAGGAGATTTTTTGTATTATAAACACCTTGTCGCATCTGCTGTCTCATTATCTGCCAAGCTGAAATTACTTGTTATCCTTGCCAAATGGAAATTAAAAACACACCTCATGTACTTGTCCGATCTCAGTGCCCCCTTGGCATGGAATTGATATCATAGTATTACCATATTTGGAAATGTGCCTAATTATCTAGTTAGTTAGTCCAGGCAAACTGGCCTTAGAAAAAAACTCGACACTGCATTTTTTTTCAATGCTGGTGCTCCCTTGGATTTCCTGATGGAAAAAATTCCCAGGCAGTGTGCACCGAAATTCAGGGGTGATGGCACTGCCAGTTCGCATTGCAAATGCTGAGGAGCTCTGCTACTACACTCATCCCTTATGTACACAGAAGCTAGCCTTGTAAGTACAAGTAGGAATCAAATACATTAGCAAAGGATTTCATAATGACTATAGGATGTATATTAACACAATATTAACACCAATACAACTAGACATTTGGGCTTTTTTTTTTCTGATTTCTGCTGTCTCAATCATGCTGGAAATAACCTATGGTTTTTTACCTGGTAATTTACTGGGTCAGAAATGGATACGGAATGGAGTATTAGTTAACTACATTACATAAGTAATTCAGGTAACCATAGCAACCTCATTAGCTATGGTTGCAGTCTCTGAATGGTTCCTACATTTTTCTTTACCTGTATTTCCTTGACAGACCTCACTATCCTTCCCACACTTAGCACATTGATGACGAGCCTGCCTCCACTTTGAACTTGGGCCCTCATCAATGTGCTGAGCCCGCCAAGGGGTGTTGTGCCTCACTTGCCAGACAGCGGCTTCCAAATTTGGTAAATCACATGATTTATTTAAACTCCGTTCAATGGTGAACAGTAGTGAGACACCAGTATGATTCGCAAGCCATCTGCTTTGTTGGGGGCACTCCACCTGTTTACTTGGGATGGCATGACCTAATTATTATGTCATCATGGGTTTTTTCTCCACTTTTGAATTTCTGCCTTGAACCTTAAATATAAAAGGAAGGTCCTAGAAATAACTCCTGCCCTCTACGCTCTTTGTTTGGCTTTGGAAATCATGCTGCAATCGTTGGAAGGACTTATCTGGAAGTCCCATCAGTTCTGGATTTGTACCATGTCCTTGCATGTTTATTTCATAACCACGGCGCATCTTGGACACCGCCATTGGCAAATTTCATTACATTGCCTTCTTTTTCTGGGGGGTCTTCAAGATATGCATAGTGGAGACCATCAATGTGAACGTGCTCGACCACTCGACGTAGTGTTGCCTTAATGCCCCACCTTCTTAGGTATGTCTTGGGCTTTTTAATCCCACCTTTCTCACTCCTGCCCCAAGACTTCAGGAGAGGACCAACCCGCCAGCTGACAACAAATTATGACACAGGTGCATCTACTGCAGCGGCATACGACAATCGCTGACACCCTGACATGCCAAACTACAACATCACACATGTGCTACAAGATTCCCTTCAACACAAACCCCGCCACAAGCTGTAGGACATCACCAATGACTCACGAGCATGGGCGAATGTACTCGCCGAAGTGGGGGGAGAGGGGAATGTGACGCAATAAACATCCAGGGAGGAGCTTGTCCAATCTCAGCTTGCCACCCTTCGTCACACTTCTCCCTCATAATCTATGCTTGGTATATTCCTAGTGACAACCCTTAATAAGTACAATGTACCCCACTCTTTACATAGACACACCCTATTACCTTAACCAAATCAATATATGTGTTATATATACTGGTTTCATCACACATCAAGTTAGAAATTTCGTTTCAGGCTTCATTGAGGCCATAATGTCATTTTGATCAATAGACCCTTGACAGTTGTCATAAGTGCCTTATAGATAATTGACAACAATTATCAAGGGATCTATAATATGGATCCCTCTCATAGAGGGCCATCTGTCCTTTCTATAATTGCCCCTCCCTTATAGATGGTTCTCCCCCTCCCATGTATAATACTTGTAGAATTATAGATGTATCTTACTAGACACCAATCTATAATCCATAGCTTGGATTATAGATGGGCGCTATATCCATAATTTCCCTGGGGATTATGAATGGGCGCCTCATCCATAATACCCCCCAGGATTATGCATCAGGAAAAGGCCACCTAGCTCTGGCTGTCTTTAGATGCTTTAGCTGTCCTAGAGCATCCTGAGACATCCTAAGACATCCTAGGATGTCTCAGGATGCTCTAGGACAGCTAAAGCATCTAAAGACAGCCAGAGCTAGGTGGCCTTTTCCTGATGTGGATCACACTCTCCCCCGCGATCTATAATTTCCTGGGGTATTATAGATGGGCACCTTATCCATAATCTCTCCAGGGATTATGGACAGGACTCTTCCCCGCAATCTATAATTTGCCGGGGTATTATAGATGGATCCATAACACCCCCAGGGATTATGGATCACGCTCTCCCCTGTAATATATAATTCTCGGGGTATTATAGATGGTGCCTCGTCCATATTTTCCCCAGGGATTATGGATTGCGCTTGTCCAATTTATAATCCTCAGGAAATTATAGATGGGCGCCCCATCCATAATTTCCCTCCAGATCATGGATCGCGCTTGCCACAATCTATAATCCCCAGGACATTATAGATGGGCACCTCATCTATAATATCCCATGAAATTATAGATAGTGGCCTTGCCCACGACCTATAATCCTTGGGATGTTGTAGATGGGCGCCTCATCTATAATTTCCCTCCAGATTATTGATTGCGCTTGTCCAATCTATAATTCTTGGGACGTTATAGATAGGCGCCTTATTGCTCCAAATTTATGGATCACACTTGTGCAATCCATAATGCTTGGGACATTATGGATGGCCCCCTGCTCGCCATCAGACTCATAATTTATGTGACATTTCTTATCCACAATCATCCTATCACCACTAATCCCCCAAAACTTTGGATGGAGCACAGAAAAATTATATTGTGTGTATGTAGCATTGAGGTCTACTCGAGAGTCGGACCAGACTCCAGAGGGCCATGTGTCATTTTTGTATGCTTGTCATACACCGCATATGAAAATTGCACAACACACCTGATTCCTTGGGCATGGTGGGCATCATTCACATTCATTGAAAGTCGGTTGATCAGATGTTGCGGGAGAAACTTGTGGCAGAGCCGACCCAATGATCAACGATCAAAGAACAAGACTGAAATGAACTGTCCCAGAACGTATCAGAAGACCAAAAGAAGACCTAGACAGGGAAGCACAGAGTTGATGCTTCAATTCTCACAAAGTTGTCACAAAGATAGCAAGGAAGAATGAACAATAAATTGCTGAAGAACTTGTACACAGCTTGAAGAAGTTGAGATTTTAGCAGAGATCAAGTCAGAAAAAATGTACCTTGCTACTGGCACCAAATGTGGGCAGTTTCATAGACAGGTAATAAAGGTCAGACGAAACCAGAATTCCTCGCATTGAACTTCACATTTCGTAATGGAATTACTGTTCATCATCTGTTCATTCTATCGGGCAGCCAGAAAATACCTCTGGAGATCCTTATCTCTGCCATTATATGCACTTACACTTCCTGCCTGTTTGTTCACCTTGTAATGTATGATGAATCGATGATGATTTCATATTCATGGGTCATGTTTTCTGACTTTCAAGTTTGACAAGAATGTTCTATAACTAAATGAATCACCAGCTGACTCCCATCCTTGGTTCGTTATGCACCAGTATACCCAACCCACAGATGCTCAACATCCTGCAAGGATAATTGGAGTTGGGGGGAAAGAAAGAGGAGGTAGGTGAGTGTAGTTTCTGGGAAGAAAGCAGGTTGATGGCAGGATCCCTGTGGCCTGGTTACTGCGGTGTGGATGTTCGTCAGGAGGAATTGTGAGGTGTTAGTAGTCGAACCCAGGGGTGGAAGTAGCGAGCAAGTCAGAATTGCTTCTGGGCGTGAATGAGATCTTGTGGAATGGGGATGAACTAGGTAAGGATAGACTCATCTTCACAACAACTCTCTCCTCACATTTTCCACAATGTCATTCACCTATCGCTTTGCCCTCGTCGCCGAACCTGCACTCGCTGAAACCCATTCCGCACTCGACTTAACCTGGCCCTTATATCTCTGAATCATGGCTTGTTGCCTGTCATTTCAGATCACCTTGGGCATTGTTTTCATGAATGGCAGGGCTTTCAAAAGTCGCCGAATGCATGTGTTTGGATTTTGTCAAAGGGGGGCCTTACTAAAATGGAGGCAGTAGTATTATTGTCAGCTACTTGGTGGCCTGTGACAGCATTTTTGACAATCGCAGGGTGTGTGGGTTGGTTGGATTTGGAGCCCACATCCCTCAAAGGAGGGGAGGGGCTGTGCATGGCGTGCTTTCTGTGGCATGCTTTCTGTGGCGTGCTTTCAGCAAAATAACAAACAAAATAAAATAACATACATAACTGAGTGGTCATCAATTCATCATATGCGAGTGAGAGAATGTGATCGAGGGAGAGAGAAATCAGAAATAGTAATACAGATTTTGAACAGTCATGTCATGTCCCAGCACATGACAGCTGATTAGATTGCGCAGATATTATAGATGAGCACCCATCTATAATAACTGCACAGATTATAGATCGCTGGCAGGGCGCTATCAATAATCTGGAGGGGTATTATAGATGAGGTGCCCATCCATAATTGCTGCACGGATTATGGATTGTGGGCACGTGCGCTACTAGGCTAGTATCTATAATAGCTGCTCAGATTATAGATCACAGGCAAGGGTGTGATCCATAATCCAGAGGGGAATTATAGATAAGGTGCCCATTTATAATGTCCCAAGGATTATAGATTGGATAAGCATGATCCATAATCTGGAGGGAAATTATGGATGAGGTGCCCATCTATAGTTTGCTGAGGATTATAGATTGGACAAGCACGATCAATAATCCGGAGCGATATTATAAATGAGGCACCCATCTATAATGTCCCAGGGATTATAGATTGCGGCAAGCGCAATCCATAATCTGGAGAGAAGTTATGGATGAGGCGCCCATCCATAATTGCTGCTCAGATTATAGATCACAGGTATGGGCACTATCTATAATTCCAAGAGATATTCAGAATCTGATCATCATATTCTGGATGATGAGCCCATCCATAATCCAGAGGAAAATTATAGATTGGAGCCTGGCAGGATACATTCATAATTGTACAACTATTATACATGAGAGGGGGAGACAAGGGGTACGCAAAAAAAAATCCTGGTACACGAGGTCCTTTTATTTGGATAAGGTCTTGCAGACCCTCCCCCCCCCCTCCCCACTTACTAAAAAAGGAAATAGATTATGCCAAATAAGGAAATAAATAACGTGACCAAACTCAGGCCAAGCCGTCCAATCCTCAAAAACATAACAACACTATTATCTAAGTAGTTAAATGAGTCTCTAGTGTGGACAAGTGCAGAGGCACTCAATTGACAAGAGTGACGAGAGTATGTGAGCAGGAGCAGCAGGTTGTCAAATGTTATACATAACCAAATTCAAAGTCCAATTTGAATTTTTAGTTGGACAAATTGGATTTTGCGACTTAAAGCATGCCCAGTATTGCCACACTTGTGAAAAAATGCCCCAAAATAGTCAATATGTACTCCAGAATATCAAAATATTCACTTTGAAAAAGATAAATTGCAAACTGAAACTTATGAAAAGAAATTTGGATAAGCCGTCTCAACCCCCCCCTCTCCCCCTACCCCATATGTCGGCAATTGCCGGTGCGTACCCCTTGGGGGGAGAACGATCTATAAGGGAGGGGCAATTATAGAAAGGAAAGGTGGCCTTGTACGACAGTGATCTATAATGTAGATGCCTCGACAGTTGTCACCAATTATCAATAAGGCACTTACAACAACTGTCGATACTTTATACATCAGCCTGCCAGAATCTGGTGCTTCATTGAAGGTACGGCGCGCCCTTACAAGTTTGGTCGCCAATCAATAAACAAAGGCGCGTCCGGGAGTCGGAAAGGAAAATTCCGAGTGCCGGACCTTCCTTTTATATTTAAGGTTCATGGCGGAAAGTGAACAACTTTTTTTCTCGCGTCTTAACGTCTTCTTTTCACCGTCTTGATGAGTCTCTGTCTTCGAACTCAGTACCATCTCAGTACAATGTACGGAGATCGGAGAGAATCCAGAGTGCAGCGTATCATCCACGGACGACATGGAAATAGTATCAGTTGTGTATGACTTTTAGCACTTATGTCCGCATTTGGACCAGAGATGGACCAAACATGGACAATTCTTTGGCCCTGGCATTTGTCCGCACATATAGGTTTGATATAGGTCCTCTTCTGCATTCATTCTACAGATAAATTTACACCCTCCTCTCTGAACTTCCTGAAGGTCCCGCACGTGCTTCGGTATCTAGTGCGACATCTCC
>Ga0307513_10002693_pt1 | contig 24451 bp, 29 predicted proteins | sample 15_EM_MG_FD_202174 | JGI IMG/M metagenome (GOLD analysis project Ga0307513, IMG submission 202174) | Populus trichocarpa ectomycorrhiza microbial communities from riparian zone in the Pacific Northwest, United States - 15_EM | ecosystem: Host-associated > Plants > Roots > Unclassified | place...
AGCCTTCACGGTCTTGTTCAATTTCCGGCGCTCATTCATTTGCCTCAATTGCTTTGGCGCCGCGGCAACAGCATCCCTGATCGAAGACTCCTCGGCGTGGTTCCAGCTGCCGCGGCCACCTGCCGCTCAGGGCCTCGGGCTTTGTACTTGCACCTTGGGCATATTCTGGCATATCTGCCCTTGTCGACAAGGGACATACCCAGGAATCTCAGGGAAAAAGCAGGGTAGGCTCGTGCCATGAATGGCAGCGAGAAGCAAAGAGAGTGACAACATTTTAGCATGGGCGTCGGCTGCCAGCAAAAACCAATTAAAAAACCAATTAAAGTCAATCCACCGACGAAGAAGCGTGACGACTGGCAAATCAAACCAGCCAGACATCAGGGACTCTGGTGGCAATCTTTCCCTTTGGTTCGGGGCTAAAATTCATCCACCTCTGGATCATATTGTTCGCCTTTGCCCCCGCCCCTTGCACCCAACTCCCACGTCTATCTCTTTACCTTCTCCTAACGAACGTGACGACGACGCTGAATCTCTGCGACCGCGATCACCAATGTCGACCGTATTGGTTTCCCCTGCCCTCGCCTCGTCAACGGAAATGGCGCCAAAGACATCAGCCAGCTTATCAAGTAATACTTCCATTGATGCATCGACCGATGAAGAGGTGATGGGAACGTCCTCCCAAGCCATCATTGCCTGCAATTCGATTAGCATCGTCGCATGTGTTCTCGTTATCGTCATTTACGCACTCCTACACCGAAAATACAAACGCTTAATGCAACGGACAAGCTTGGTTCTATCGTGCGCCATGGCTACATCTGATCTCCTGCTTCATGTAAGTATGTCCTTGACAAAAATCAGCGAAACGAAATGTGGCACGCAATGTCCTTGATATACTTCCGGAAGTCTTCGATTCCTCCCAAATAGGTGGCCGCGGCCAACAGGGGCTCTCTGGCCTCGCCGAGAGAACTGTTCCATTGAATGTATACTCCGGGCTCATCCTGTCATATTGATATTGCATGCGACCTCGTGCCCTCGGTGGCTAAGTCTCGTCCCGCCCGTTTTGGCCTGGATCTCCTTTGTCAATACGTTATCACAAAGCGCTGACAAGCTGTCTCTCACAGGCAACCAACCTAGTTGGCTACTCTGACCTGCCTCCAGGGTTCGCCTGTGCATTCATTGGAGGTTGGCTCTACGCATTCCCGACGCTCCTTTCCGTCTTCTACTCTTGCTGCATCGCTCTCAACTCCCAACTCTACTTCGTATTCCGGAGAGAGCCAAAGGATACCGGTAGAGGTATTGGAACCCTGCTCAAGTGGTACATAATCACGCCTATTATAGTTAGTGCTATTATTTGTGAGTCGCGTCGGGATCTGCGGGATGCATAAGCGCTCATGAGTCCTCAGGTTTCTCCGCACTTGGAGCTGGTTTATATGGCTACGATTCGGTATATGGTTACTGCTGGTTCGCCTCTTCGCCAGAGGATCCTAATCATCCACACGAACGCCACATACGATCATTGATCGGAATGGCGACCACCTTCGGCGGATGGTGTCTCCTCGCCCTTCTTTACCTTCTCATTGCCAGTTCCACGGTCGCTTGGGTGGTATTTTTGAAGTCGTCAGACGTTGACTTTGGTGGACATATTGGTCTGCGAAGGAACCGACAGAAGTTTACCAGCGACGGCTCCATACCCACACCACCTGCGTCCATCCCACGATGGACCGGACAGGCATCGATAAGTTCGACGGATATGGAGATGCAGAAGAAGGGCAGGTTGCATACAGTAGAATTCGAAGGTCGGGAGAAGGCATCCCTTACTCCAGCGGATGACGTGAAGTACCTAAGCAAGAGGAGCCCGTCGGATATTCACGACGATGACGAAACGGAGCTTCGAGCTGAGGACAATGCGCGAGCTGGAGAGAGGGATTGGAACATACACATATTCCCGCCAAACCCACGGCATTCCTCAGGCGCGGCTCATTCCCAGCGAATCAATACCAACCTTACTGCTCCACTTGCCTCCCAGGAGCAACCGAAGATCTCTCGCCGTACACTCGCGTTACGAGCGATGACTCTCAGGCTGATCGGGTATATTCTCATCCCTGTCATTTGCATTCTTCCTAGCGTCATCAAAGACCTTGTCGTCAAAGCCTACCCCGTCGGCGAGTTTGAATTCCCTGACGTGGTCTCAGGCCTTTTTGACGGGCTCAATGGCTTAGTCGGCTTCTTCAATGCGATACTGTTCCTCGTCGACCCAGTACTCCTGATCCTCTGGGGAGAGCTACGAGCGAACCACCACTGGGGAGTATTACGGAAGCGACGCGCGGAATCCCAATATCCAGACCACGAAAACCACAACGCCATCGATGTCGATACCATGACTCAGTCCCATTTGCAAAATATAGAGACTCCTGGAAGCGATGGAGCCAGTGAGCAAGTCGGTGTCCAATCTACGCACCTCGGAAGAGAGAACCCTCAAGGTCAACCCTCCACCCAGCGGGCATTCGAAGACTCTCTCGTCTCGAATCTACAGAGGCTTGGCGATGAGCAGCGGTCATCGCGTCTCACTCGAGCACGTTCGAAACTACCTAGTCTGAAGGGCATGGGTCGCCGCAAACGGCATGAATCGCTTCATAGCGGAGGGGCTGGACTCACGATCCATGTGCAAGTCGAAGTAACGAAGTGTAGCGACCTTGAAAGGGTCGAAGATTACTTGCATGGATTGTAACCTCTACTGCGACCATATCCGTGCTATACGACTGAATATTCCCTACACTAGCCCTTTGTTTTATAATTTCTACTGGACGAGAATCTTGTTGCGCTCGAGATCGTGTATGCTTTCTTATTGTACTTTCGCTTTTTCATTCGGTTCTTTACTTCCTGCTGTCTGTAGCATGTATCACTCTTTAAATCAGATTGTGTTTACCCCATACTCCTTTTTTGGTTTTTTAATCATTTCGGGGCTGTTTGTGATCGGAACTCTCAACCAAGTCAAGCAGGCACATAATGTGGCTTTGGTTTGTGAGGCTAGGTGCGTCATCGCGATCTCAGATTCGTATAATTCGTGGAAAGCTGTTTTGGTAGTCACTCTAGAGCGCACCTTCAAAGGTGGAACATCTCTTGACCAAACGGCTTTACACTCGCTCCGGCGGGACTCCTACCTACCCCTATCAGAATTCCCATCACCTCACTGTGGGATTTCCACCTTATGCAGTGGGGGCCATCAGCCGCTCGTGGGGGCAGGTTTCTCATCAACAGGCGGAGGAAACCCAGTGTCACGGTTCAGGTTTCCCAGGGTTACTCGCGTTTCACTCCCAGGCGCGCGACCAGTGATTCAGCTATCAGTTCTTAGCCCGAGTCGACCTTATGTCGGAACCAGGTACGCTGATCAATTTCTTATCTCCACACGCTCCCTGCTTCCGCGCCTGAGGTACCCATTTATTCTGCTTCCTTCTCATATATTTAATTTCCTCACCATCCACACCGCTTCCGCATGACTGAGGGTTCTCTGACACCTATCCTTCTTCGCATCCTGGCTACGTGGGAGTGGATATCTGTGTATCACAAATATTCACTGCCTCAATATTCACTGCCTCGACAGTAAATACAAAATGATGCGATTAAATGCTCCACCAAAGTTTCTGTCTGTTCAAAACGCACTCTCCAGCATCCCAACAATACTGGTCCAAACATATATAGACTGGGGATAACCTATGAACGATTCAAGCCAGAAGAATCTGCAATTATTTTTTTTGACCACACGGCATGGCCGACGTGATAGAGGGTTCTTAACACACACCAGCCTTTCACGCCCTGCTTAGGTTATGATATTCCGTGCTTCAAAAAGCGTCCTCGGCGCTCGGTGTGATTGAGCTCGGTGTGATTCAGGTGGTAGCCGCCGGACGCCGGACATATTCTGAGCTTGCAATGTCGACCTCGACAAGGAGGATACACAGGAAGAGGGAGGCCAGAACTGTGCGGAAATGTGGGAATTGGCAGAGAGTGACGATAGACTGGACAACGTCTGCTAGGAAAGTCAATACAGTCGAACCACCGAGGGAAGATGCTGCACGAGCTGCAAGTCAAACCAGACAGGAACCAGGAACTCCGACGACTCCGAGAACAATCTTTCCCCTTAATCACATCATTAAATCCATCCAGGCCATGCTGCCTCAACGCCCCAGATTTTGACCTTGATTGCGTCGCCAGTCCTTGGACCCGAATCCCCCCGCCCTGTATAGTTATCTTCTCCTAACGAACGTGACGACGACGACGCTGCCCCCCAGTGATCACCGATGTCAACTGTGTTGGACGCCGCCGCCATCGCGTCGTCAACGGAAATCGCGCCAACTACGCCAACCGGCTTATCAAGTGATATCCCCACTGATCCATCGACCGATGAAGAAGTCCTGGGAACGTCCTCGCAGGCTATCATCGCCTGCAACTCGATAAGCATCGTCGCTTGCGTTCTCGTGATCACCATTTACGCACTCCTACACCGAAAACACACAAGACTAATGCAGCGGACAAGCCTGGTTCTGTCGTGCGCCATGGCTACCTCCGACCTTTTGCTTCATGTAAGTGAGCCCCTCTCATTGACAGCTACGTGACGTGGGACCAGAATTACATGGGAGAAAATGAATTAATTCTTCCGGAGGTCTTCACTTCTTCAAAGAGATGTGGTCGTGGCCACCTGCTGCCGGCGCTACACCCAGCCGTTGTCAGCTATTGCTTGTTCGCTCTCTTGATTTCACCGAGAAAACTATTATATCATATAGACGCCTCGCATGCACACCGTCCTCATGCATGGTTCGACCTCGAGTTCTCGGTGGCTAAGCCTCGGCTCCGCCTGAGGCCCCCCTCTTTGTCGGAGCAAGCGCCTGTCGTTGCAGAGTACTGACAAGCCCTCTTTCATAGGCAACCAACCTAGTTGGTTACTTTGAGCTTCCTCCAGGGTTCGCCTGCGCATTCATCGGAGGTTGGCTCTACGCATTTCCGTCACTCCTCTCCGTCTTCTACTCTTGCTGCATTGCTCTCAACTCTCAACTTTACTTCGTATTCCGGAGAGAGCCAAGGGATACCGATGGAGGTATTGGAACCCTGCTCAAGTTGTACATAATCACACCTATTGTAGTCAGTGCTATTATCTGTGAGTCACGATTTCGAGCTGTGGGTTGTGTAAGTGCTCACCAGTCTTTAGGTTTCTCCGCTCTTGGAGCTGGTTTATATGGTTATGATTCGATATTCGGTTACTGCTGGTTCGCCTCTCCGCCAGGAGACCCCGACCATCCACATGAACGCCACATGCGACCACTGATCGGAATGGTGACCACTTTCGGTGGCTGGTGCCTCCTCGCCCTTCTCTATCTTCTCTTTGCCAGCTCCACGGTCGCTTGGGTGGTGTTTTGGAAGTCGTCAGATGTTGACTTTGGTGGACATATTGGCCTGCGAAGGAACCGACAGACGTTTAACAGCGACGGTTCCATACCTTCGTCATCTGCTTCTGAGCCACGCTGGGCCGGACACGCAACAAACTCGGCAGATATGGAGATGCAGAAGAAGCGTAGGCTTCATCCAGTAGAATTAGAAGGTCAAGAGAGGCCGTCTCTTACGCTAGTGGGTGATGTGAAGAACTTTGACAAGAGGAGCCTCTCGGATCTTCACGACGATAGCGAATCCGTGATTCGAGCTCAAAAGGAGCAAGTTGGAGAGGGAGATTGGAACATACATATATCCCCGCCGAACCCATGGCATTCCTCAAGCGCGGGTCATTCGCAAATCGATACCAACGCGACTGCTCCACCTCCCTCTCAGGAGCGACCGAAGCTCTCCCGCCGCACCCTCGCGTTACGAGCAATGACTCTCAGGTTGATCGGGTATATCCTCATCCCTGTCATTTGCATCCTACCTAGCGTTGTCATGGACCTGATCGTCAAAGCCTACCCAGTCGGTGACGTCGAGATTCCTGATGCGGTTACAGGCTTTAAAGACGGGGTCAATGGCCTGGTCGGCTTCTTCAACGCAATGCTCTTCCTCCTCGACCCTGTGCTTCTGGTCGTCTGGGCAGAGCTACGAGCTAACCTCCACTGGGGACTGTTGCAAAGGCGTCACATAGAAGCCCAATATGCCGAACACGAAAACCGCAATGTCAACGAGGTCGGTGCAAAGGCTGAGCACCCCTTGCAGGATATGGAGACCCCAAGACGAGAGGACGCCGACGAGCAAGTCGGAGGTGTTCGATGCACACGTTTCGGAAAAGAGGATAATCAACCCTCGGCTAAGCAAGCATTCGAAGACTCTCTTGGCTCAAGTCTACCGCTACCGGGGCGAGACGATGAGCGGCGGTTTCCGCGTTTCACCAAAGCTGGCCCAAAACTGGCTCGGATTAGGGGCATGGGTCGTCCCAAACGGCGTGAAGCGCACCATAACGGAGGTACCGGATTAATGATCCACATGCAGGTCGAGGTAATGAAATACACCGACCTTGAAATGGTCGAAGATTTCTTGCACGGACTGTAACCTCTATTGTAACCGCATTGATGGCTTCACGGTCGATCCTGCCCTGTATTAGCTCTCATTTTGATTACTTCTACTGGATGGAACCTTGTACGCTCTCGAGATCGTGTGTGCTCCTTTACATTCGCTTTTTCTTCCCTGCTGTCTCAGGATATGTATCAACGGATTCTCTACGTCGGGATACTATATACGTTTTATTGACGCCTTGATATCTAAATTCATCCAAGTCCCAAGAAGGGCCGCTGTGTGATATATAGAAAGCCGGCTAATGATGACATTTTAATTATTCACAGAACCGGCACTACCTGCGGTCCTCCAGACAGTAAGCAAGTGCGTACCGCCAGTCTTCTTTCTGAGCCTCGACAGCTGCCTTCAATGTTTCACTGTGATCCTTACCACCACCTATAGTAGGGATGCTGACTATGCCTGTAACGGCACTCAAGCTCCGCCTTTTTCCTTTCCCAGCGCACCTGTTGCCTCACCTGTGAAATTTAATCCCTAGACCCATTATACTTATTCTATTTTCCTGCTTTCCTGCTTTCCTATTCAATTCCCTAGCCACCCGCTGCGCGACATATTGGAAATCAGACAAAATACAACCTTACAATAATAACAGTACCACACCATGTCTAGGACATGAATCTTATGTACCAGACTATTCGAGCGTCAGTTATAAGAGGCCTTCGGCCTCTATCAGGCACAGGCCATTCTGTTGGTGCTGTAGCAGCCATCGACCGCAGGTCCTAATTGTCCATTCGGTCATATTATATTTCTCCTGTTCGTTACTTCTTCATTTTGTGTCATCATAGCATGACGCCCCGCCTGGATATACAAAGGGCCTCGCTTCCATTGTAGGATATTCATTGTCGTTTTAGCCCCCATTCCCCCTTTTGGTCATCTCTAGCTTGCTCATGTCTCTGTAATTTATTCGATCCCCGGGTTCCCCTCTCAAAAGTCGTTACCTTGCACGTATATGGGTGTCTCAATTGACGGTACAGATTTAATCGCTTTGCGAATACGCCCATCAACGGATGGCGATTTACTTTATTGCGCCCTCCTGTTCATCTTTAACATAGTCAAGTCGACTCTCGGCTTCAAATTTCATGGATGGTCATTTGCCCTAGCGACCTTACCCACTCATCGTTGCTATTGCTCCACATCCCTCCTTACAACACGGTCCACAAGCTTCTTGATCATCTCAGGGGGGATTCATATTCTTGTGGTCCTCACTTACACCACCACCATGCAGTATTACTTACTTACCTCATAATAGACTTGCTCAATGCACCAGCAGATCTCGCGTGAGAGTGTGTGCCCATGCCTGCATTGTTCACTGCTTCACAACGCGCGCTCTCGGGTGCCTAGTTTATGCTTCCTTTGCTATGTTTTTACTATCTCTTGACAACCATATTTCGGTTCTATTTGTTTGGCGCGGCGTTTGAAGTACCTCGCTCGATGCGTGCATTGAGACACTTCGTGGCCTGTTCGCCTCTTGAGGATCCCTGAGATCTCTGGTATATATCAAAATCTCACTTGGCTGATACCATCCTACTGTCCCTCACAGGGAGCAGGATTCAATCATATCATGACACCATAAGAATACGATCAGCTCGACAGCACTACAGACATGACCCAATGCTATCCCAGAATGTCAGTCACATTGGTGACATTCTACGTGCTTAGTGAGTCCGTTAAAAGCCCACTGTCAGTCTCCGCGTCAACTTGCAATGGGGAAATTATTTCTTGAACATCCTCCTTTCCTTGGATTTCCTTCAACTGCGGAACTTCTGTCCAACCTTTGGGTTCTGGCAGGGCGAACTCCCGAAGTAAGCGGTGCGTGGCGCGATGCTTATCCATCCTGTTTTTCTCAGCAGCGCTAAAACGGACCCGGCAGTCGTAGATGGGGCACCCTATGTCTTTATGGTATGATATTTCGTGCTCTGTTTGCAATAAATTTGTCGACTGTAAGTTCCAACGATGGTAAGTAGGGAGTAGCTACCACTTACTATCCAGCCACTCGCGATCTACGTGCTCTTCGTTGCAACCAAGTAGGTATGCTGTGCATTTACGCATTCCCGGTTTCCATAAGGCCGGGCCACGTCCACTGGCAGTCTTGTCCGAGGCGCACTTCGAAGCCTCTGTATCTGGTGGTGTAAAACCAGCCTCACCTGCCTTACACACCTCTACATTTTTTATTGACGACCATGTCGTGGCAGAAGGGGTGGTGTCATTGGTTGCTACTGTGGCCATTAATGGTAGGAATCGCGAATCTCCGCGAAATGAAAGCTTTCTTGTAATGAGGGAGGTTTATTGATTAGCGTGGTGCGTGAATATTTGACGGCGCAGCCACAGGGAAGGGGCGATGTGCTACTGAAAAGAATTCTCATTGCAAGGGCTTTTATAAAACAAGACGCTCCTGACCAGAAATAGATGACAATGCGAAGCCGTATGACAAACTTGGTGGCTCTCCTGTTGGCTCTTTATTGTCTTGTGCCAGATTGGCTCTGGCCGCACTCCCTGATTAGGCAAGTTTCCATTCGGCTATTTACTTACGCACCCCCTTTACTTGCTCGTGTGGCTACTATGGCCTGGTTGTCATCTATTGTACTCGCATGTATATGGAGCGCACCGCGTAAGGCGGACGGTTTTTCGCTCGTTCGCCCGCCGCAAGCACTGAGTTTAACAAAACTCAATTTGCTTTTGCCCATTGTGCCGCAGCCCTGGAAAATGGACACCCACAAATCGACTGTTGCATTTCATGGTAAATAGATGTGTTATTACTAGCGAGAATCCATCATGACCACACGAAGCGGGACCAAGGTAGACAGCCACAAATACTCTGAACTGGGAGGTCGCCACCTCCATTTATGGACATTTGCCATACCATGGGTGACTCAAAGGGGAATGAGACCTTGTGGGTCACTGATTATTGACCTCATCGGCCCTATGGCCTGAGGTGAGATCACACACCTGCACGCTACCCTGGCATTCGACCAATCAGTCGGCAATAATGTGTAATCTCATGATATTAACCCTTGGGGTTGGGCAATGACTTTTATCATGTCTCGTGCCAAACTATACACAGCATGCTTTTGTCGCAAACACCCCAAGGTGCAAATAAGTTGATCTCAGAACAGAGCTGTAAAATCGCTAACCTGGCTCGAGTTATCCTTCGAATATTCAAATGGTAAACTGTTTTTCTGTTCCCGCCCACTGGAGTGATATATACGCACCGACCGCCCGCGCCAGGATTTTCACCTCAGCCTGCTTGGATTTCCATCGCCTCAAGGTGAGTTTCCCTTCTATAGGATGGGCTACGATCCACCGCTCGAATATATATATTTTCCTTTATGGGGAACTTGTCATCATATCCATTTCGTACGCGTTTCGCTTGTCATTTACTATATAGGTCGTCCGAGTTTACAGGGTAATATACAAGTATTATTCGCAGTCCCTCCGTTCGCACAGTATTTTAACAGAACTGGACCGTGAATCCTCTCAATAGCCGGTCCTCAAAAATTAGGGGAAAATATTCAAGCAAACCACCTCAAAGGATACGAGCAGTTCACCATCAGGTAATGAGATTCCCGGCAGGGAGAAGTATAGGTCCTGCCGCACACGGAAGACACGTCCCTCCCGTCGGTGGGACTAGGATCCATGGATCAGAACTTTACTCCTGAAGGCCCGGCCAGTGATATATATAGTATGTAAACGAATGTTTTTTCTGGTTGGTATAATATACTGCATGACTATTACAAGTTGAAGACACTGTCCTGATACAAAGGCAGCGGGACCTTGCATATTTAATCATTAAACCCCCCTCCCTTCCCTTCTTGATGTACTTACTCTCATTAGCCAGGCTCCCTGCCATGTCCCGCTTGCGGGGATCTATTCTACTTTCCTGGGGTTTTGCGTTGGATCCGACCCACGCTCGCTGCTTTGACGCTGGCATCGACTGCGAGTTTTAGTTGCTGGTTCACCATTTCGTTCTCAATTTTATATGATGCAACGAGTTGTACTCGTCACGACACAATAAATATGAGACGGATGTAGGCGAGCGGGAAGGCAGGGACTCTTGATCAAACACGGTTTGTATGTTGGCTTTCCGCCATGCTGTCCAATTAAGTACCGCACTCAGGCATCTGAGGCACATTATCAATGTCGAGGGTTGCCTCAATCTGCCGTTCACGTGCACGTTTCACACCAAGGCTTCATACGGAAGTGGTAGCGACGCCGGAAGTACGACCTCGGACGGCTCGCTCATCGTAAATTGGCTGGACTTCAAGTCGTAATCAGGGCTCTATTGACCTCGGCTCTCGGAGGAGGCTCATCGAACCTATGCTGCCGTTTTGCCAGGGCGTCTCGAGCAATTTCCCCAACCGTCGTTACACTAGGAACAGTTCTGGTCTTGCCTTCCGCGAACGATCGATGCCAAGCAGTTACCGTGGTCTCATGCGTTTCGACACGATGCCGAATCTTCATTCCGGTTGCTTTTGTGGTGCGTGGTCCACATTCGTCCCTTCGACGGCCCCAAGGACCCCAATGCCCCCAATGTCTCAAAGATACGCCAGGGCGTATGGAAATACCTTATTACCGTCGATATCCGTACAAAAGAGGATTCGGAGGAAGCTATTCTTTGGCTGACCTCACGGACCCCGATAGCCTACCTTTACCTTGGCTAGATCCTGGCTATCAAGGACTGGATCCCTTATTCCAGTAGATGGCCGACCAAATCTACGGGGATCTCTACTGGGCAAGCAAGGGAACAGACAGTCCTGTGGAGATGGAGAAGCCGGACTTTCTTCATGAAGCGCTGCAACGGCTTATCTTCGACTTCTTGACAGCCATCAAGGAGAAATGAACCATATGTGAGGCTGGAAATGCATGCCAGCTACTGGAAGACGAGTGCGTCGCTCCATCAAAAAACCGATTTGTCAAGTTCCAGCTTCAGATTTCTTCGGATTTCATCCATCAAAAAACAACGTTCTTATAGTGAGCATGTGCAATCGTATAGGGAAGTTGACCCTTGGTAAGGTGTCTACCTCACTTCTCTCATACACGACACTCACTCACATCTTAGACATCTACCTACATGATAGAATAAACAACTGAACACCTCAGTGTGCCCTTGATACAGCTGACCTGCCTTGTCTCTAAGCTTGTGTGCAATCCCAGGATCGGACTTTTGGATATTATGATTAATTTCATTTGATTAATTTAGAATCATATTTGATGCAGCAGCAAAATCAGTCACCAGCCAAGGCTACATTCCAACCTTCTGCTCTACTTCGCTCCTGGTGCATTTATCCTAGCCTCATTAACCAGGCTCACTGCCGCTTACCGCTTGCGGGGATGGTTCTATTCTAATTCTACCTGCCGGGGGTCTAGTGTTTGTCATAATTTACGAACTCGAGATCGTTGCAGCAAAACGCGAATACACAATAATTCTCAATACACGACGGTACAAGGCTAGCTTCTAGAATCAAAGGATGGAGCTCTCAAAAGTCGATCTCAATCTCCACCAAATGCGCCATTCGTGTACCAATATCGGCGCCCTCCAGCTCAGGATCCAGACCCTCATCAACCTTCTCCACAGCTTCCTTTGCAGCCTTTTCCTTCTCCCTCGCGCGCTTGACCGCTTCAGTCCGTGCCAACCTTCGTTTCTCCGCCTCGGCAGCCTCGATCCGCCTTGCATTCTCCAGGTTCTGCGCACGGTTGCGGGCACTGATTGCCTCCAGGCGGCCCTGATCGCCCTTGTTTCCACCTGGGCCCTCAGTCCCAGAATTATTAGCAGAATTGGAACCCCCGTCCCCACCGTTCTCCCACATGGCAACGAAATCATCCAGCTCATTCTGGATCCGCTTCGCGTCCTCAAAGTCCCGTCGACCCATGGCCATCCGGTGTTCGGTCATCAATCGCGATTTCGTAGCGAGCCGCTCGTATGTACTGAGCATCTTGGGCACGACTGACTGGCGGCGCTTAATCATCGCGCTCACGTCCGCTTCGGTGAGACGGCGGTTCTCTAGCTCTTTAATTTGCTCGCGTTTCTTCTGGATTTGAGCGAGGGTAGGCAATAGAAGGCGTTTTTGTTTGAGGTTGGATTCCATCCAGCGCCATTCATCCTAGACAAGGGGTGAATATAAAGAGGGGTGGGATGTAGTAGAGACGTACAGGTGTGATTTCTGCGTTGGATACCCGATCCATGTTTACTGCTTTGATACTGTCACCGATTGCCAGTTCTAGTTGCTGGTTCACCATTTCGTCCTCAAGTTTATACGGTGCAACGAGTTGCGCCCCTAGGTCTGTCACAACACGATAAGTACGAGAGAGCTGTAGGCGAGCAGGGAAACGGACTCTTGATCAAACATGCTCTATACGTTGGCTTCCCGTCATGCTGTCCAATTAAGTACCGCACCCAAGCATCTGAGACACGTTATCAGCGTCAAAGATTGCCTCAATAAGCCTTTCATACGTACGTTTCACATAATCTTCGAACCAAGGCTTCGTACACTCCTTCATAAGCTGCATACGCGTCAACTGGATCCTTGTCAGGTCCTCCCTTATCGCCTTCCGATCTGGCACTACCGCTTTGCTGGGCGAGTCCGTCTTTGAACGGTCATCCTTCCGCCTGTCGCGTGTACGTTCGCGCTCGCGGGGGGGAGAAGCGCGATCTGAGTCGTAGTCATCCAGACCTCGGGGTGAGAGTTGGCCCTCTTCTTCCGAGTCGAATTCCATATCTGAGGAGGCCGGAGAGGTGCGCTTAGTGGGTGAGTCTTTCTTTTCTGCATTCTGAAGAAGATCCCTAACGTGAGCACGGCGTTGATTGGATATGAGAGTGATGTACGTACGTGCTGAGCGAGTCTCTCCTCCTTGGCCTTGCGTCTGGCCCTGAGCTGGTCAAGGGTGTGCGACTTTTCTTTGGTCGTTCCCCTCGCCTGGTGTTTCCCTATATAGAGAAGTTGGTTCTCGTCTAATTCTCAACAACCTACGCCTCTACCAACGCACGTTTAGCTGCATTCGCAACGCTATCTTCGCCCACGCCCTGCGCAGCCAACAATTTCGTCAAGTTCTGCGCGTCAAGGCGCTTCTGCATTGCTTCCTGACGTTGAGCGAGGATCTCCTCGCGCTGCGTCTCGGGCATGTCATTCAGCCTGCGATTCCGGACTCGTGAGTTTCGCGAAATCCCAGCACCTACGGGTTACGAACCTCTGACGATCAGACTCGTTCTTGTACTTTCCCTCAAGTGGGTACGGGTTGTTCGCATCCTCCTCGTCGCTCTCCGCTTCAGAGCCTTCGCTTGCACCGGCGCTATACCGAACCGGATATACAATTAACCTCTAGAGATATATATGAGGCAAGGATAATGTCCTTACTCGGTCTTCCGTTTCTTAGTGACCTTCCCACCCTCACCACTCCCGCGTTTCTTGCGTTTCCCCAGCGTTCCACTTGACTTCTCCTCCTTTGGCTTGCCGTTGGTCGCCGCATCCCACAGCATATCGTCAATCGCGTCGATGTCAGACATCTTGGTGTATCCTTGTGGTCGCACCGAGAGGGGGGAATGAAGACACGTTTGGGAGAGTTCAAGCGAGAAACAAAGCTGCCCGGCTCGAGTCTGGCAGCTCACCGGATGTACAACAAGTAAGAGAGCATCCTTTATATAACCACACAAGGCCAATATGTACGCGTACAGCAAGGCTAGAAAACCAGGTATCAATATCAAGAATATACACCCAAGCCAACGGTGCTTGTCCTCAAGCATTCGGATCACTCCCAAGGTGCATCACTTCGACCCTTCGTCGCTTCTTCGGTGGCTCCTCCGGGCTCACACCTGGTTCTCCATCAACGCTTTGCGCCGGAGTAGGGGGTTCAGCAGGCCGCTTGAGTGGGTTGGCACCGACGCTCTCGCTTCTCTTAGGTGCCGAAGCTACACTACTCGTGTGGTTGGTAACGGGACCAGGTCCGGGGAGGTCTTTCACGCTCACAGCCGGGCTCGGAGCATAAACAGGGTAAACAGCAGGCGAACTTGGGACTGCATGTTGGCTAGACGCGTGCGAGAGGAGACTGTGAGAGTGGGCGAGGGCGATGCTCTGAAGTTGGAGGTTGTGCTGCTGCACCGGATGGAGCGGCATCTCCTCGTCAAACACTGCAACTGAGCAGTACCCATCTGAAGAGGCCATGATGAGTATTTGACCGTCGTGGCTCCTTATTGGATGTGTCAGCCACCGAAAAGCACAGGAACGGACAAGGTGGGAACCCACCAGCTCATATCCGTGAAACTATCATAATGCAACTTGCTCATGACACACACAGGACTCGTTTGTTGCGTGTCATACACGAGCACCGAGTCCTGCGTCGCCACGGCATACATCATGCGGTACGGCAGCGCGAACACTGCACCGGGTCCTGCCCCTGCCAAGCCTTCTACCTTCGTGGCGGGGACATGATCGACCGCACTAAGCGCAGGACTTGGGAGTGTATGCACACTAGGCATGGCAGGCGGAGGAGCACTCGATCTCTCCCCACCGTTCCCACCACTCGAGAATCCACTAAGCTCAACCTCCTCCATCCCCCTTCCCACATCCAACTCGACCTTCTTCGGTTCCCCCGTAGCCACATTGGGGTTAAGATGCCGCATCTCGAAGAGGACGGGTGAAAACCTCACGGCGACGCTCGGCTTCTTGTGTCCCGGGAGGACAGCAACAGGTGGCTTAGCAAATGCCGCGCGCGAGTAGACGTACACACAACTCGTCTTATCCCCCTCTTTATCCTTCTCCTTCTCCCCGTCCTTCTTCTTCGGCACCACAGGTGGGTCATCCTCCTTCCCTGTCCCCCCATTGGAACTATCGAGTTTGCTGGGCGTAACGGCCGGATCCTCAAACCACCCCGCAGGTGTCATAAGCAGTCCACCATCAGGGCTAAACGTCAACCGTCTAAAGAAATTCGTCACGTTCTCGTCACCATAAAGCCTCAAACTGGCCCATGCAGCAGGTTGTGGTGGGGCGCGAATCGCAGGCAGAGGGGGCATCGGTGATGGTGAACGGCCATATGTCGAGCGTGTTCTGGGGGATTCGGAAGGAGGGATACCGCCAGCTGCTGACATCGAGCCAATGGAGGAGCGGCGGCTGAGCGTCTTGGGAGGGAGGAAGGCGAAGGACGAGCCGGACAGGGACGTGGCGGGTGTGAGTGGTGCGTCGGCTCCTAGACTCGCACTGGCTGGAATTGAGATACTAGCGGGTGTAGGCAAACTCGGCCCAGGGGGAGCAAAGAGCCCCGTTGCACTCGTAAACACGGGCGTGATCGTCTCGCTGATTGCGCTCTCCGTCTCGCTGGAGATGGACGAGCGGCGGACGTGACGTTGCTGGCCGCGGGAGACACTGGGAGGGCGGGAGCGCCCTTGCCCTGCCGTAGTGGTGCTCGGCGTGCGCGTGTGACGGATTGTCATGCGTGAGTTGCGCCCAACTGCGTGCACTTCGACGTGGCCGTGTTTCGTGGAGATACTATATACGTGAACTGATCTATAGAGGAGTTAGTATTCATTGAGAGATGGTTACGCGGAAGGTTTGTGTATCGATGGAAATACGCGTGGTCTCCACTAAATTCGAGAATGGACAGAAGCGACCTGTCTAAATGCGGTCGATTCCCAGTCCGCAATAACAAGCGCCAATACTAGGGTGACTTCGCATCCAAATGCACAAATGCAGAGCTATTAAGTCCCTGGACATCGACTTGATGAAAAACGAGAAGTCGCGTCTTCAACGGCCAGTCAACACCGAGACTTCCTTAAGAAGCACACGTTCAAGTCACTTCAAAATTGGTGACCGGCTGCGGAGGGCGAAACCACGTCCAGCACGACAGTCAACGTCAGGCTTGACGCACCTATCACTGCTTTGTGTGGCAATATACTCGTTCATGGGGTCCCAAGCGACACCCTGAACGTAATGATTATGCTCAGCTATTTCGCGGACGCATACGCCTGGAAACAGTACGTCAGGAGAATGTACCCCTTGAGGGACTGTGGGGTGGGACGTACCGTCCGCTACGTTGAATATACGTGCTGTATTGTCAGTGCTGCCGGAGAGAATATACTCGCTCGTTGGGCTCCAGGCGAGGTCATAGATTTCTTGCGTCGTGGCTCTGGTTCGAGAATTCAGCGGACTATCATATACACGTAATACGAGACACACCTAATAGTAGTCTTTGCACGCCAAAATTCTTTGTCGTATTTTACTTCTTCTGGGTTGCGACCGAAGCTTGGTTGCTGCCGATCGGTTGGGGTCCAGATAACGATCATGCCATCTACAAGGGTAATAAACACCCATAGCCAATAGTAGGAGATTGAGTGATTAGCTGACCGTCGCCTGCTGACGCGAGTAATTCGCCTGAGTCGGAACGTCAGTGGATGTGTGGAACATGGGAGGCAAGACGTACCATTAGGACTCCATCTGACGACGTTAACGGTGCCCTGGTGTTTCTCGAGCGTGCTGAGGTACTCGACCCGTGGCGACTGCCCCACCGTCCCGCTATGGATCAGCCAAATCTGTTCGACCGTCGCTGTCATCACCCTCATCGTCGATCCGGTATGGCCATATGTATACATACCCGCACGTACTTGTCCGCCCCACCTGTTGCTAGCTTGTACGACCCTCCACCCGTCGTCGTCCCGCTAGGGTTGTTTGACCGGTGCTTCCGCTGAAAGTCGCAGGCATATATAGGTTTTGAGTCGTGCCATCGTATTTCCAGTGTCTCCACGCGCATTTTCCCTTTTCCCCGTTGGCCAAAGAGCGGGGCAGGAGATCAAGAACGGAAGAATATTTGGGTCCGACGAGGGGACAGACTGGACAGTCTGCCAAGCGAGCACTACAGACCTTCTAGTTCTAGGGAAGAGTAGGATAGGAGTAACACGAAAATAGGAGTGATTACGACTGCTCAGCAAGTACGACCTTTCTCCGCTCGGCCTTTGGGTTGCTCTCCCCCGCCCGCGAATGCTTCCGCCTCCGATCTTCCTTGACGGCTTGCGCATCGAGCATCGTCCGCTTGAGTTGCCCAGCATTCTTGACCGCCTTAGGTATAATTCGCGACCTATGACCACACAACCACGCACCGTCACTTCTGCTGCTCACACAATGGAAAGACAAACGACAACGTACCGCCGGATCCTCGAAATCTCCTTGTCAAACTTCCATCGTTCCTTGAGCGCCTCCCGATACTCGAGCGCGTTCCGCTCCCGCCCGTCGAGTACCCCAAGTCGGTCATTCGGCTTGGCTTTCCACATACGCACATTGCCATCGTCTGACCCACTAAGGACGAACCGTGCGTCACTCGTATAGATGCAGCTGAGCACCCTATCCAACGCCTATGTCAGTCGAATGTCCACATGTTTGAGCAGAGGGGTACGCACCGCTGCATCCGCTTCGTGTGAAGCACCTCCCCTTCCCTTCCCTCTCCTTCTTTCCATACACGCAACGTCCGGTCCCAACCTCCACTCACGAATTCCGTTCCCGTAGGGCTCCATGCGCAGCTCATTACCGCGGACACATGCCCCTTGTAAATCTGTGTCGGCGTCGCCAAATTCCGTATATCAAACGTGTAGAGGTTGTGGTCCTCCGACGCTAGAAGGATGGATGTTGGAAAAGTAGGTGACCATGCGAGTGAATTTGTGCGGGACTGTAAAAACCATAGCTTAAAGTTTGTTCTAGTAGTAGAGAAAAGACGCACCTGCATGATGACCCTCCGTTCGGCCTTGCCCGTGCGCACATCATAAATCGTAAGCGTCCGATCGCTCCCGGCAGTTGCCAGTACAGAGCTCTCAGACGCATTAAACCGCAATGACTCAACCGTCTCCGTTGAATCACCAAAGGTGAGGTTAGATACAGATACAGACTTGGTTTCGTCCCACAGCTGGACAATGTTTGAGCCCGTGGCGAAGGCGGGTTCGGTATGATGGTGGTCCATTGTGCTAAACAAGTAGAGTGAAATATATTAGTTGGTTTGGAAAAGTAGAGGAGGAATGGTTTACTTAAAGGGGGCTTTACCGGGATAGATCATCATGGGCTCGTTCATACCCGCCGATGCATCCTCTAGCCCAGGGGCAAGTGGTACCCCCCACATTTTAATATACTTGTCATGCCCACAACTGAGTAACCTCTTCCCCTCCAGACCATCCGCCATACAAAGCGCTGAAACTTTCCCTTTGTGCGCACCCGCAAACTTTGCGAACTGGGTACGCTGCGCAATCTGATGTATGACGATATCTACTCGCGCCGAGACACGTCAGTCCCATCTCGCTCGAATAACACGAAGGAGCGGAAACGACAAATAACACCTACCGCCATCATGGCTTGCCGAAGCAATGGCACTAAGCACACCCGGTACCCTCTCAAGACATGTCACCGAGTCGGCGTGTCCCTCAAATGCAGCAACAAACGGCTGCGCGAACATCCGCTCCAGCTTGCTCGCATTCACTGCGCGTTTCCGCTCGCGCGCCCGGGCATGCGGATGCTGCAGCGGGTCGAGGTTCCGCGATATTTGGGCTGGAGTACCGGAGGTGCTATGGAGGTGCGAAGCGTTGTCGTGCGTTAGGAGGGAGATTTTCTGTGTGAGGGTGGGTTTTAAAGGTGATTTCACGGGGGAAATGTTGGATGTACCATTTTGGGAAGTTTCGAGTGGTCAAGTGCGTAATAGAAGGTGCGTGGAGACTTTTGCAACGATACACGTGATGGACAATGGTGTCGGAACGTGGAGGCCGGCTTAAAGATTGCTCTAGGTAGCTATGGTACTTTTACAATACGAAGTAAGTTGGGTTTGGAGTTCGTGTGCTGCCCAAAGGGTGTCGATCGATTTTGAAGCCTTCGAAGGAGTCTGGCTTTTGTCCACCTGCGACCGAAAATATATGCACTTGACAAAAACGAGTGATGATATAAGTAGAAATAAGAAGTCACTAATGGCTATCTAAGCAACACTGAGGCATCGGATTTAAGCCAGTCAGCTTTTGGCATGGAAAGCACTACAAATTGGAACGTAATGAGTATATATTTTATCCCTTGATTCTTCAGACACACCGTTGGTCTAGGGGTTATGATGGAACCTTCCCACTGCTCAGTTAGGTTTCGACTCGGGTTCGAGTCCCGAACGGTGTAGTTTTTGTGTTGATTACTTTTGCGAATGAGATAGCGATGGGTGATTGGTGTGACACCATGTCCGTTGTATTGTGGTGTCTTGTTTTGGCGTGCCACCCCGCCTCCGGTGTACGACCAAACAAATACAACTTGGACTCTGTCGTAACCTTGCAATGAGTCAACCCGAAGATGCCGCCACTATTGCCGCGGAGTACATATCTAGTGTGTTAAATTGTTTGGGAACCTTTCTCTGCAGTTGATACTGGGAATAGCTTTAGACAATATCCCAAACGAGTTGCAATATTTACTAGCGGAAATCAGGGAACGGGAGGAACGGATACGAGGTTAATACTACTATCTCCTGTTCGAGGCCTTCAAAATATTCTACTCTCCTAGTTGTACTTTGACTCTGACGCCTCCCCTAGAATTCCAGGAACGCATTCAGAGCCGTACTTCACAATATACAAGGCATGCACAGAAGAGCAGCATAACCGAAAAAGATGAGACTTCTCTCGTGAAGGTGCATGCAGACTTTGCCAAGATTGCCGCGCTTGCGGAGGAGAAAGTCGAGCTTGCGAAACGAATTCGATTTCTCATTCTGAAAGCTCGAGGACGGCTCCAGTATGACCTTCAAAGAATACAGAACCCGCCGGAGTTAAAAGCGGACGAGTCCACCCTTGTCTATTCCGGCAGCAGTCGTACTCCTATTCAACCGGTCATTGAAAGCCTCAAATCAACCCTTGTCGCACCCAGTCCTGTTGCAGAGGTTCCTGCAGTTGTAGTTGCTGCTCCATCGCCATCTCCAGCACCTCAGGCTCGGGAAGGGGGGCGGGAAAGCAAACGTACGTTTTATGGATGTCCTCTCTCCACCCACTCTCTACTATTGCCCTCTGTTCTATCACCATAACATTCTTCATCAGGTCGGAAGCTAAACACTGCCACCTCCCAAGCCGGTATTGCACCTGTTCAACCTGTGGTTCAATCACCCGCACCTCCAACGTCTCGTGCTATTCGGTCCTCTACTACTGCACAAAGTGCCGCGGTAAGTACATCTGTTTCGACTGCACCGACTCCGCTCGTCCCAACACCCACGCTTCCCACGACTCGCCCCCGCCGGAGTGCCGCGGCTGTCAATAACCAAGAATCCAAAAATGCGGACAAGGATGAAGACATGGAGGATGTCACTGAACCCAGCATTGAGAACGACGGTGAGAACGACGACGGACCATACTGTATTTGTCAGCAGAACTCATACGGAGAGGTTTGTCACGTTGTCTCCTATTTAACTCTTGTACTTGCTGATTGTTCATTCACTTAGATGATCGGGTGTGATAACGGCACAGATTGCCCGTACCAATGGGTATGAATGATTCCTCTGAAGCCCTTGAAGCGATACTAACGATGCTGCCAGTTCCACCTGCCGTGTGTGAACGTTGCAAAACCTCTTCCTCCTACCTGGTACTGTGATGACTGTTCGAAAAAGCTTGGTCTGGACAACAACGGGACCTCCGGCAACGGAGCCACCGGTTCTGAACGGGGACGAAAACGGCGTACACGCTGAGATTTGTTTGTACATGATTGTGCTCCACCATTGAGTCCGGTGCTGTCGTTGTATTAATTTATTTCACTAAAGACCCGTCCGATCATCGATCTTGACACCCTCCACCACTGCTTTGCAGAACAGCTGCCGTCTGGAACAGCGGGTTCGCTCGTAGGAGTGTCTTACATCGCCTCAGAGAAGAGTCCCGTACCGTGCGATACTGGCGAGAGGCTGAGAGATCCTGGCCATAATTATGCGCGCTAAATTTAATCGGCACTGGAAGCGTATATCACCGCTAATATTTTTATAGCAGGATCGGTGCCTTTCCAGTCATCGAGTTCACAGAGCACATGGCTCGCGCATCACTTGCAGTCCAACACGGCTGGTCAAGACCGGCCCTTGCGTAGGCCGACACTGCAATCTTCAATACCAACGGTGCTCGTAAATCCTGTCACACTGGCACGGCCCGTGCGCGACGTCTCCCGGCCAGTGTTAATTTTGCCAGTGCCATACGGCACGCAGGGCCTACCGTCACCATGAGGATCTCCTAGTCAGAGAAGCTCATTACGCTCCCACTTCGCATTACCGTCTTAGTGTGCGGTATGGTTCCTAATCTAATGGACGTGGCGCAAAGGCAGTGCTTAGATGTCAGCAGTCAAAGCGACCTTGAAACACGATGTTCTTCCGGCGGTTGACCCCGAACCCACTGAGAAAACAGGCACGTGCAGTACAGAGCGTAACGAACGGACAGCTTTTCAACCATGAGGTCCCGCACTCTTGACTCATTTCCACCACTCCCCTCCACCGTCGGGGCGGTCCAGGCTTGGGCGGTTTGCTTTGGCGATGAGACATGATCTCCATAAGAGCTTGACTGGGATAACTCCATAGCCATGGTCCTATACTCGCCATGTGGCCTCCCCAAAGCGGACAATGAGGGCTTTAGACGTATGTCCCTTCGTACCTGACAAATGATAACTCAAGTAGTCCCCACCTTGCCGGCTGCTCAACTATCTCCGCGAGTGGCCATACTCACTAACCCGTTCAGCGTGGTGCCTCTCATTTTGCTGCTGTGAGAACTAAATCCGCCCTTGACTTCTTAAATCCGTGTTCCCTGTAGAAAGGACAACGTGGGCTGCTTCTCTCAGCCTGGCTGCCAGGAAAACAGTGGCGCTCAAGAAAGTACGGTACATATGGTTCAGTCGTGGAAGATTTTGTTGGTGAGGGCTGATGTCCGATTACCATATATAGTCTCAGGTCACCCACAAGTACAATCAAGTCCTTCAGCGAGGTTTTCCTCTCCAATGGACCCCGCACAACAACAAGAAATGAACGAACAACTTAGAGGAACAAATTGTAAGCTGAACCATTTGTATATGCGTAGTGACTCAGGAAAACTCTTAGGGACAAGTAGTCCGCCCAGGGTTCCACCTGTGGCCCAATACCCGAATATTCTTCCAATTCCTCTCATCTACGAAACTCGTATGTCTCCTAAATGCCTCATTTACCTCGGAGCTGCTAACTTTGATTTCTACGGGAGGGGCCGCCGCGGAAGACATTCGAAATGGTGCTCCCCATGCCGATCGTCGTTGGGCTGGATATCTTCAGCAATGTAGCCTCACCAATACACCGCGTTTCCATCCATATTTTGATGGAAGTCTAAACCCTCCAACTTACGCCGGACCCAGTGGCCACCATGGCAATCAGCGGCACCGGAGTCCTACAAATAACTACCCTGTGATCCCCTTTGCGTCATCACGTATGTTTCGAGTGATCCCTTGGACCATAATGCTTATTCTTGCTCTGCTCCTTCTCCCAATAGAACCATCCGCGGTGTTCCACTCCAGGTCACCCGTGGTCGATGGTGACCGAGAACAATCGCTGACACCTACTCCATCCAATGTGGGAAAAGCGTTAAACAAACGTATGGCCCATTCTCCTGCGCACTCCACCCGGGTAGGTTCGCCAGCTACAAAGCGAACGCCGTCCAACGTTTCCGGAGCGTCTGCCACGACCGATGATGCAACCCTTTGGGAACAAACACGGGCCGCTGCCATGCAATGGACTGCATTGGGGACCGTTGAGCCCAATGACCAAAACGGACAGTCCGTCCTTATGGAGTGGGTTGAGCGTCGACCGGATGCGTTCTATTGCAAAGTTCCTACCCCGAAAGGTCGCTGCAGAACTTATAACGCCAAGAAGGATCGTATACTATCCCATGTTCGCAAGGATCACTTGAACTTTCGTCCTTTTCGTTGTCGCGGGGTCTGCGGAACCCCACATTGGTGAGTCGACAAAGGGGAAAGCCACAATTAAACTCCCTGGCTGTAACTCCCTTTTCTCGTGTCATTCTGATCGCTCAATCAACGCATTTTTCCAACAGTGACTTGCGATTCCCGAGCAATAGTGCTTTACTCGACCATACGGCGAGTCCTACGACCTGTGAAAAATGGTTAGACACTCTCTTCTTGCATAGCCTTGCAATAATGGACCTAATTTTACCACAGTGGCAAGCCCATGTGGCGCCAAAACTATAATGACCATCTTCGGAGAGGATGCGCATCAAAGGATTCATAAATATGCGTCAGTTCTGGACTCTCATTAGGATTACCGGACATTATAGTACTCGTGATAGGACATTATTTGACATATTCCTATCACGACTATGTTAATGGATCTATTTGATTTATTGATGTTTCAGTAGTAGTACAGAGAGAATTATGGCAACGATAGTGTAGTTTCGTGGAATGGGGTATGGTCTAGACCTTGGACACTCGGCCTAGTAATCCACGCTCTATGTATATTCAAATACAACTGGGCCAACGTTGATCCAATCTTCGTACATGTGTGGTCACAGGTGGTTAGTCACCTCGTGCCGAATGTTGGAACTCGACCACTTGTGAGGACTTGGCGAACTGGATCTGAGGGACTTTGTGTCGCTCCTCCCGATATATACGGATTCAACCCAGTCGAGATGCTGTTTGCAGCTGTCAACGAAGACGTGCCAGCATAGAGAGATTGGCCTCATTCCTAATTGAACGGCTCGCTAAGCCAAAGCTGGGATCGCTATACGACAGCATGATCACGATGAATGCCTTGAGGATAGTTACGAAGAAGGGATAAGTCATGTTCGGTCTGGATAAGATCGAAGCACGAACACCACCCCACCTCATCCCATGACTTGTATGCATACACAGTGACCAGATACTGTTGTGATCCGGCATTTTCGTCGTCGGACGAATTGAGCCGACACGGCTAACGAGTCGTCCGTCTCTATGTAAAC
>Ga0307513_10002694_pt1 | contig 24445 bp, 27 predicted proteins | sample 15_EM_MG_FD_202174 | JGI IMG/M metagenome (GOLD analysis project Ga0307513, IMG submission 202174) | Populus trichocarpa ectomycorrhiza microbial communities from riparian zone in the Pacific Northwest, United States - 15_EM | ecosystem: Host-associated > Plants > Roots > Unclassified | place...
TTGCGTCAGGAGGTAAGGAACGTTGCGACGCAAGTCAGGACGCACAGGACGCACGGGACGCAGAATATCCGGCGCTTGCGTCAGGACGCAACGCCGGCGGATCAGACGCAAGATCCGTTTTTGCTGATGTACTCCATTGTGGTCCCCCTCATGTCAATGAGGTAGTGTTCGCCGAGTTGGAGTCATATGACATTCATGGCATGTCAGCTATGATTTACAGATCGGTACCTCACCACCGAATCCGCTACATACTTGGCGCTACAGCCCAAGGGCGTAGAAGGTTACGTAGGTCTCCTTTGCGAGAGTTGGATAGCATGGATTATGTCTTCATCGACAGCTATGAAACCGTAAGAGCTTCGCTCCTTTTAAATCCCGTGCTCGACGTCCCTCTGGATCTCATGGTTTACTGTTACCGTGATCGGGGTTCCGAGCGGCAAGACACCCAGGCGCTGAGAAGAGTCGAGTATCTCAATCAAAATGAGATCCGAAACTGGGCCCCTCATCCGGCACAACGTATAGGCCAGATGCATTCCTGAGAATTATTCGACGAAAGACCTGCTGATCGGGAGGGTAGTGATACGGACAACAGGCGTGAGGATGATACCTGTCATTTATCCCCGTAGTCCTCGGGCCTCTCCGACTCTGCGCATGGAAGTGAGATCCTCTTTACAGTATCGCCACGTCCGCCTGCAGGACACGCTAAATGGCCGGCGAATCGTATCCCTCGTCTTGCCAAATCGTTGAGCGAGCAGAATCGACAGCTACCATTACACGTTCTCCATCGCCCGGCTCAAGGCGAAGATGACCCCATGCACGGCATACAGTTCATTGAGGATTATCGCATGGAGGATACGGCCAAAAAACGCCGCTTGAATTACCCTATCAAAGACTATCGGAGATCCGAGGAGACGCGGAAACATCGTGCTGGTTTCGAGGCCGAGAGCACAGAGGACGCTAAGTCTAAGAGAGTGCGTACGGGTGCTGGTCAGGAGAACTTGACAGGAAAACTGATGCATTCGATAGCGCGCCGACTATCGGCGATGTCTACCTAGATGAGCTGTGGATTAGTTGTCAGGACTGTCATTTCAACGGGTCATTGATTGTTTGCTTTCCTTTTTTCGTTTGATCATTGTGTGTGTAGCTCAAATCGATGTTTAGTCTTGTTCTTTCTAGATCGTGTTCCCATCCCGTATACGTGCAGAATGTGATGTTCAGGTAAACAGTCGACGTTTGTGCGCCCAGACTTCTGCCATTGACAATGCCGCTCTTATCGCGGCTCAAACCCTTGTGTGATCGTCAGGGCGGGGGATCATGCCGATTGACGACACACCACCTCGTAGCTCATAGGGTTATCACAGAACAAACCTCACACAAACAAACCCCTGGCGAAATTCCAACTCTCCGATGCGCCCACAGCGCCGCACATGTTGTTGTCTACACGCAGTATAACAAGGCCACCTACCGCCCATCCTACCTCTCTACACCATCCGTCTAGCGTTCACTTCCACACATCTTCTCCCCTTGTCCGTATATCAAATGGCTCCTGTGAGAGAAATGCATGCCTGAGGCGAAAGGTCAAAGCAAGGCCTATCTCTTCATCAATTTAAGAGCTCATTACCTTAACATTTCTGTTATTCCCCGATGCCAAACAATCCAGCCCCCGGGGGTTGACGCCACCAGCGGAAAACGCCGAAAAGGCCATCCTCGTGCAGCTGTAATTGCCGGTGAGGCGTCAAGGACGTAAGAAATCTTCTCTGTTTAGCATGATCACACTTTCCAGAACGTCCAGATATGATCTAACCTTTTAACCTGAATAGTGGTTCATAGACATCTGGTGCAAGACGACCCTTTGAGCCAGCCGTGCAGGATTCGAGGTGAGGGTCAAACATACTACGCATATGTCAGAAATTTGGGACCTCTCCACAGCTGGAATCAGGGGGCGCTATGGGGAGATATGCTATGCTAAAAGCGGGTCTGGGTTCTTGAATGCTCGCGAGCATACAGCTGGGTACAGGGGATGGCGCGAACAAGTCAAAGCATACATCATGGTGCTCCGGTCGGACCCTACGAGTCTGACTGGCACCCAAATGGACTCGGTACTCTATTTCGCAGGCTCCCTCATGCCTCTCAAAGGCCGAATTAAATTAATCAAACAAACAACCGCCCCGAAAACGTCGATCAAGGCGAAAGTCAAATAAGGGCGTTGGTTAGGGACAGAGCCAAGAAGCTTCATTCGAGGAACCATGGTCTCCATGTGGAACGGGCAGAGGATCCAATAGATGCAGAAGTCTGCGATGTTCAGAGTAAGTGTTCGCCCACATTTACATTATGCGATTCTACGACTAGTACTCACAGTGCTTGGAGTGGCCCAAGACGATTGGGCCTCTCCGTACTGCCAAAGGCCGATCAGGATCGACATTATTCGACGAACAGGCGCAACGAAAGCCGGGCACCGCTTCTTGCAATACCCCTGGTATGACGAAGACTCGGGCAGAGGGATTGCGTAGGGAGTCTTAGCATCGCCGAAGTTGCAATCCCTACTCGGCGTGCTCAAGCGACAACATGTGGAGGACCCCATCCAATATCCCTGATATCTCAGGGGGGCAACTGGGCAAGGAGCCAGCGCGTTACGCCGGCGACCGTCGGACCCCCTCCCCCTCTGGGAGCTCATATTTTTATATACAGACGATGACATCCGGGTGTGGCTGCTTGCTAACCCTGGCAAAGATCCTCTTGATCTCCTGGTGCTTGAGTAACGCCAGGATCAGGGAGAGGGCAGAGGCGAAACCCTGGTACCAGCCTCCGGTGGACATCCATTGTTCGATTGTAAGGCCTGGGACCGGTGGGGGCAGTGGGATGACATCGGAGCCTGGGACGACAACGACGACAACGACGGGAGTGTCAACGACGGCAAAGGCAGCCAAGCCGAAGACAATGTCAATCACACTCACCACGACGATGATCGGGTGCCGTGAGGACAGGTTCACACTCCTGATCGCCGTGGTAGAGACATTATTCAAGGTGACGAAGTAAGTTTTGTTTTATTTTCATTCAACATCTTATCTAATCATATATCTAGGACGACGACGGGGACCGTGGTAGATTGCAGTCTGGGAACACCTAAGGGAGCGATGATTCTCCCATCGGAGATCCACCAGGCAGACGTACCGGGAATTCACGACACCGGGATTCAGACCTTGGGCCATCTGAGTATTAGCGAGCTAGGGTCCTGAGGGCTATTGTTCAAAAGGATCCCTGTCTTGCAAAACTATTGAAGACACCCCAACAAGACGCTGTGGCGCCCCGACCAGGATCGGGAGCTATGGCGTGAAGGACTAGAGAGCATCGTGGCCCAGGGCGTGGGCAGGACGGCTCTGTAGACACACCTGCTGCCGAATCAGAACGCCCAGAAGATCGCGATATTCATCGGGCCAAGTCCCCCACCCCTGCGCCCGAGACGTTTACTCGAGCAGAGTCTACCCCCCCTCCTCCGACCCCTTCTCACTCAGCCACCACTTCTCCTGCGCCTACGCCGAGTGTTCCTCATGATACCACAAACCCCCACCCAGCCGAGCAAATTGCAGCAGAGGGATCTCAGGATACCCGCCGTCCAAATGCGAGGGATACGCCCCACGCGCCCAGCCCCGAACCCCACAACAAACCTGAACCCCCGACGCACACTGCCCCCCGACGTGGGAGAGGCCATCAAGGGCGTCATAGAACAGGAACTTGAAAGTTCTTGCCACTTCCCGCTTACTTTTTTCACGCTACCCCAAAAGTTCCATATTACATCTACATGCTTCAAAGACGTCCCTATTTCTCTTACCTTTGCGTGTCAGCTACACACTTCCTAGACGTCTCATATTCTTTACATTTTCCTGTTCCTATTCCCTGTATAATAGTCATCAATTCCTTGTACCACCTTACTTTGGCGTCTGGTATTCGCTACTTTTAGAATCTCGTTGCCAGTTACTGTATTAGTGCACATCGCGTTAGTAGACATGATCCCCCTGTGTCAGATTATTCACAAGGTTGTATTCCTTGCATACAGATTTCAGGGTGCTGAGTAGTGCTGATTCGCTGTTCGGAGATGAGAGTAGATACTCCTAATCCTCTTTGGGCGTGGTGCGTGTTTTCTGCGAAACCTCATCGTCAATCAATGCCGATTGCAGCTAGCCTTCGCCCAGCCGGCGACATTTGCCCCACCATCATTTCGCTTACTTTTTTCTGACACCCGACACCTGCCTGTGGGGTCCTATGGATTTCAGCTCCAAAGCCCAACTTGAACCTTCACGATCCCAAAGCCCCATTTCGTAGGGAAAATCTCGACCTTGGGACTCTGCGTTCCTTGTAGTTCTCCCGACAAGAGTATGATGTGTCCTATGAATGTTACGATTGTCCGTGTACCGGGCCCCGCCACAATGGCAATCATTCCAATACAGATCGTAGGCAATTCTTTCAATCTCATACTGAGTGATAGTCTGTGCATAGTTATGTCCAGTCCAGGGTGAACCACAGGGTTGTATTCCTCTCAATAGGTTTTCCAGGAGCTAAGTGGAGCAGATTCGCCGTTCGGAGATGTGAGTAGATACTCATGATCTTCCTCTTTTGGCGTAGTGTGTTTCCCGGGCAACCTCGTCGTCAGCCCATGCTGCTTGTAGCTAGCCTTCGCCCAGCGACATTGACGCCACTGTGCTTTCGCCTTTTTTTCTGAAGCCTGACCCCCGTGTGTGGGGTCCTATGGAGGTCTTGAATTTCAGCTTCAATGCCCAACTTGACGCCTCACGAACTCAAACCCCTATTTTGTAGGGAAATCTCCTGCATCGGACGTCCCGTCTAACTCTCCTGACGACAGGATGATGTGCCCTATGAGGGTTGCAATTGTCTGCGTTGCTGACGCGGCCACGAGGGCACTAATTCCAATACCGATCGTGGGCAATTCTTTCACTGTCATACCGAGTGATAGTCTGTGCATAGTTATATCCGTTCTGGCGTCAACCCCCTGCGTCAGATTATTCACAATGCAGTACTGTATTCCTTGAATACAGTTTCGGTTGGTGGTGATGATTCGACGCTGGGAGATGAGAGTAGATCCTAATCCTCATTTGGCGTGGTGAGTGTCTTGCGAACAGCCCTCGTCGCTAACCGATACTGCTTGCAGCTAGATTTTGCATGTCCCGCGATGTTAGCAACACCTTCATCTCATCTATTATTTCTCATGATAGACCTGTGAATCCTAATTCCTGAACCCTGGATATGGTATTGAAAGTTTAAACCTCTTTGTGTAGGCACATCCCTCCCTTGCATACCGAGTGAGAGTAAGTGAGCCTACTACCCCCCTAAATCCTAGCGCACAGGTATAAGACCTAACACGTCTTCTTCGACGAAAGGAAAATACTCCCTCCTCGCTTCCACCAAACTCGACACATTCAATGATCAGAATGACTCCAAGCTTTACTAAAATTCACTACCCGTCCTATATCCTACATGCATCCGAACTCCAGCAGTCAGCCAGCACCCCGGGTAGGCAATATTAACGGGAGCAGGCGCGACATCATACCCGACTCCATGGGGTCGAGTCAGCCAACTTCACAACGGGGCAATATGAACGGGCGCAGACGCGACGTCGTACCTGCGGATAGGCTGTCCAGATCGGTAACACAACAGACCGAATCCGGCAGCTCCAATAGTGCTGAATCGTCAGGTCGTAATTCTTCCCCACCACCAATCGCGAGACTGCTTCTAGCACGACCGGCAAAGCAATGTTGCAATGAAGGGGGGGGTTCGATCAAAAAATGATCGAAGGCTAGAAACGCGCTTTTGTGAACCAGGGGGTTGTAAGATAGAACCCCTTCTAACAAATCGGTAACCCATGATATCTGAAGGCAGTTGGAAGCAATGAAACAAATGAAATGATATGAAAAGAGGGCAAAATGTACCAGAAAAAGCAAATAAACTGGCACTGGCACTCCACTTCCCCGGCTTCTGAGCAATAAATACTCGCACATCTGGGTTAAAGGTAGAAATTCCCCTCAGAGTCCCTGCTATTTTTGCTTACTAAGATATTAAGGAACCCCCCCTTCAATCCCCATTTTCAGAAGCCCCGATTCAAACCCCTCCCCTTCTAACCTCCCGGGTTCGATCATCAAAGGCCTTCTTTGCAACACTGCGGCAAAGCGCCTCCAGAGTCGCACAATTCAGACCACAGCATATACTGAACCTGAGATGGAGGCTGACGGACAAGGGCCTATGAAACCCGTCCGCCTCAGCGACGATAGCAGCGATAAGTATCAGATGTCACATCCGGCCGACGAAACCGAACCGGACACCGAACTTGAAGGAGCGAACCTTGGTAGTGCGGATGAGACAACACCTATACGTCGTTGTGGGCCACGATTGGTGGAGACACACGGAAACAATCGCCCAAGGACAGTGTGAATTTCGACAAACTATGGTTCATAGGAGGCAGCAATTGTCCCACAGACGCCTGCGGCCCTTCTGACTATAACTCCCGGTAGGCCCTTGGCCCTGGCCACATTGCCATCATCCAGCGTAGCACGGTATTCATCCACACTTGGCGTCCTAAGCACACCAACGTCTGGTATCCGGAGCTCGCGTCCACCAGGCGAACCAAGTACAAGAGGAACTGTGTCTGTCCGGCATGTAATTAATTTGCGGCGAAACACGGTGATAGGCATGGAGGGGGAAATACTAGGCGTAGTTAAGGATCTGATGCTTCAGTACACCCTTTATGTTAACCCACTCCCGCACCTGGTTGCTTTGACTTCTGAGGTGCATAGGGTTTGGAGTCGCGCGCAAGATGAGATTGCGGATGCCGGAAATATTGAACCGTCGTCGAAGAGTATAAACATTGTAAGTCAGAGGTCACAACCATAAAGGGTGCTGCAATAACTACGAAAGATACGTCAAAAACACTCTGCTGTGCGGGCGCAGTTCGTCCATTATATAAAAAATCATATACGGGAATTATACGGACTACCGGGCGACCCCACTGCCATCGCTTGTAGAGTCGAATACCTTCTCGAGGATGACAGCTTCATGTGCCCCTCAAATGCGTATGAGGTGTGTATCCGCCCGTCGCCCGTCGCCCAACCAGGACTTCCAATCACGACTGACTATGACCTGGATGCAGCCTATATCATTCCGGTTCCTCGCCCCTGAGATTGCCGACGCTATCGGTGGTAAGTATTTCAATGGCAAGAAAAAGCTTGGCATCCTAGATCCGGCATTCATCAATCGTGTCAATGGTATGATGGTGTGTCTCACTTGTGCAATCCTGTGCCAACACCTAGGCGCATATCGCCTTGGGGTGTATCAGGATCCTCCGGACTTCAAGCCTGACGCAGTTGGAGGTAGGAGCCCCTCAATGTCCCCCCCGTCCTTGGTTTTTGTTCTGATGACTAACCAATCTTGCAAGACCTTTTCTTACGGCAGAAGAACATCTGGCGGGCAGTACCGCGGCCAACGCAGAAACTCATGCTCAGGAATCTGCGTGAGACGATCACACACAGGATCCAGCAAAATCATTATATGATGCAGCAAAGTTGTGAAGGCTTTGCTGACAATCATGGCGCACTTCATGCCCAACTGGATCGTCAGCTATCCAGGCGTCAGCTATCCAGCTGGAATCCAACATGAGCTGCTGTGCGGGAACAGACACCGCTCAACAATCACACCGGGGGTTTAGAGCACTACCGGCAGAGTCAAGATGCATCCCAGGGGAGCGAACTGTCGTTTGACTACAACCAGGCGTCGTTCGCCCAGGCGCTTCAGATGCTAGATTCAGATCCGGTCACCCTAGGTAACTCACAGGAGCTGACGCTGGGACAAGCGCACGAGGGGCCAGCAACACCGGGTTTCGCCAGTCGGCTATGGTTGAGCCTGGACGACTCGCAGGAAAGTGACACAGGGATGGGAGAGAATGGTTTTTTGAACACTTGGCGATGTGTGAACCGTTGAGTTTATGGAATTTGATTTGCAGGAAATGTAAACTATTAGATTTCGGTTGGCCGATCTGTGGATCCGTGAGGACAATTTGGGGTGTATTTCTGCGCGAGATCTGCGCGAGTCCTCCGAACCGTAGAATCGCCGTGGCCAGGGTGTCCAGGACGCCCTGGTCACAGCAGTAGACTAGTAATAATAGAATATCACAATGCGGATGAGGTTCAAAGTCACGATACAAGCGGCACAAGCGCCTCGAAGCTTTTGTGAATGTCACTCAGTAATAGAAATGAATAGTGGAGCCATCGAGACGGTGTCTGGAATATGTGTGCTATCACGACGCCGTCGAGAGTATACAAGTCAGTCATCATCAACACCTCGCGACGAACATGCGAGCTATTTGGAAGGCATTGGGAGCCTATAGCCAGACATTGCAATTGATGCTGAGGTGGTTCAAATATCGCTGTGTAGCCTCCGGAAGGGTAAGCATCCGGATAGTCTTCCTGATGCTAGTGGGGAGTTGGATTCCGCCATGACGAGGGAGGCACAGGAAGGAGATCGTGGGGATGCGGGAGAGCTTAGGGTCTGAGGGCATCTGGACGCATGCGCTTGGTGGTGGACATCGTCGGCATGTCGAGGACGCAGGTGTAGATGGGGAATGGCGTCCGGACGTGACGTCCGGCCGACGTTGCGTCCAGAGAAACGGGTAACGTTCTGCGCGTCCTGAACCTCTGATGCACGGGACACGCAGGACGCAAATAAAAATTTTTGCTGATGGAGCTGGGTTGTGTTTGGACTTTTTGGTGCTCTTTTTGTGCTTTTGGGTGCTGTTTTTGGTCTGTCTCATACCTTTCTTAAGTTTTGTTTTCTTTTATATCCATTTGTTGGTTGGTTCGGAGGCGGGGGGCTTCAGGCGCTTGCCTGTGCCGGGCAGGTTCTACTTTGGCCTTTCAGAGGATTTCTCTCTTGTTTCATCAGTGATTTCATGCTTACTTTTTGCTCTCCTTTCTTTCTATTTTGTAGGTTTCTAAGCTTCGTTTGTACTGAACTGCGTCTTCTTTGTGCCTTCGGGTAGCTGTTCTTTTGTTTCATGCGTTTTTCTCTTTGTTTTGCTTTCATTTCTATCTATCTACTAATATGTTTCTTAATTGTGTTTGTGCTGTTATACCACTTTCCTATATCTTATCCCATGGTCATACATTTCAATATTTTTTGTACTGTTTTTGAGAAGAAGGCGTGTGAAACAGAAATCCTCTTTGACACGCCTGGGGTCACTTTTATCTTTCATCTTGCTTCATTCTTAATGATCCCATCCTCTTCAAACCATAGGTTATGTTTATTCAGTAAAGTATAACAATGACCAAAGTCCTGTCCTGGCAATCCTAAATATACCATCTCTACTCGAGGTATACTAAATTGTGCAGGTCGTTTTAGAGTCATTTAGAGTACCAAGATGGATACCATTGTTTGAGTACATACCCATGATTTCACCGACCTTGGATGCTTGCATCAATCCGTGTTCTCACATACCGCTTATTCGTCCCCAATTGGACGTTCTGAGTTCAAAAGCCCTCTTGTAGAGCCTTACGTTCAAAAACAATTCCTCATCCCCCTCTAAATATTGCATTTAAACCGACAACCATGACTGGTAACACGGGAGTGGTGAGTCAGGCCTCCTGGAAGCCAAATACACCCCACTGGAGTCTTAAATACAACATTCTGGACCACCATAGAAGTAGTCCTCCGTGGTAAGTCATCAACTTTTCCATTTTCAGTATCCTTCCTGGAGGTTGGATCACATGCAGTGGAGTCAGAATGACCAGTTAATTCATTTGCTGAGGAGGAGGAGGATCAAACGGAGGTTGCGAATGATGATGATGCTCCTAGATATCTCTAAAGAGCCAAAGAATGTCCCACTCAACCTCCTCTCCAGCAACATCCACCTAGAGTAAGGTGCTGGTTGAGATTTGTGAGTGAAAGTTTCAATTTTGAAATAAGCTGCTGATAAGAAATAGTACAGAGAACTCCCCATCCCCATCTCTGATTAGATCTTCCCTGGTACTTTTATCTCAACAGCCGGTAGTAGAATTACATTGAGTCCATCGCAGAGCCGATTCATCACACTTCTCACTATATGCTACCTAAGAGGAAGAAACATTCAGGTCTCATTGGGGACAAAGTACAGTCAATCTCGACTTCCCGGCTTCTCATATTGGGATCCCAATGTCCTCACTGTCAACCAAAAGCAATTCCTTACATGATGATGACAGAATACCTTTTGAGAACCCTGCAGATATGGTCCGGTATCACACATGGAGTGTTAATCCCTTTGTAAAGCTAGCTGAAAATTAGACTCTTTTCAAAGGTTATTGCATCAGCAAAAATAATACCTTGCGTTCTGTGCATTCTGTGCATCTGCCGCACCTGACGCTGGAACACAAATCGCGAACCAGGACGCAACCAGCCTACCACACCACGCATCTGACGCAACCTGACGCAGCACCTAATCCTCAGGACGCACCCGACGCAGCACCTAATACCCAGGACGCTACCTGATGCCAGACCACATCTTCCAGAGATAAGCGAAGGGTCCGCCCTTTACTTTTTTCTGACCTGGGTCACAATAGATTCAAGTTTCATACCCTCAAACCGTTAAATTTACTACTAGTAGTCTTCTATTGTTTTAATATACAGGCCAATTCATAGAAAAACTTGAAAACTCAGTCATAAGAACCCTTCTGACCCCTTGTCAATCAACCCCCTCACCCGATTCCCCCTCTTGGTACCATTTAGCACTGTAACTTCAAGTTCATGAATAAAATTCCCGGGGGGCACAGGAAGGCACCTATACCATCATGTAGCTGGCATTGAGCCCAACAATTCCTCGCAATCAGATCCAGAATCGGTCCAGTCGTTGTTGAGGAATCTGCCATCGAGTTTAGGGACCTGTCGAAAGACCACTCTCAGAAGGGTTGGCGGATTCATGGGTTTTGATGCAATATAGACGTACCTTATACCGCCGCGTAGCTGGCGTCGAGCCTAACAACCCTCCGCAATCAGATCCAGAATCGGCCAAGCGGTTATGGGGGAATCAGCCATCGAGTTCTGGGATCGCCAGCACACCATTCAGTACTGTAACTTCATGAATAAAGGTCGCGGAGGGATGGACTGTACACGATTAGGAAGCTGGCGTCGAGCCCAACGGTCTCCCGCAATCGGATCCAGAATCGGCCCAGTGGTCGTGGAGGAATCTGACATCGAGCTCTTGGAGCGCCAGGGTATCTATGAAGACAACTCTCAAAAGGGTCAGCGATTTCCTGAGTTCTGATGCGACAGAGACGTCCTTTATACCTCTGCGTCGCTGGCGTCGAGCCCAACAGCCACCCGCAATCAGATCCAGGATCGGAGCAGTGGTTGTGGAGGAATCTGTCATCGAGCTCTGAGATCCCCAGGACTCCATTCAGCCCTGTAACTTCATGAATAAAGGTCGCGGAGGGATGGACCATACACCATTAGGAAGCTGGCGTTGGGCCCAACGAACTCCCGCAATCAGATCCAGAATCGGCCCAGTGGTCGTGGAGGAATCTGACATCAAGCTCTGGGAGCGCCAGGGTAGCTATAAAGACAACTCTCACAAGGGTCAGCGATTTCCTGAGTTCTGATGCGACAGAGACGTCCTTTATACCGCTGCGTAGCTGGCGTCGAGCCCAACGATCTCCCGCAATCGGATTCAGGATCGGAGCAGCGGTTGTGGAGGAATCTCTCATCGAGTTCTGGGATCGCCAGAGTACCTATAAAGACAACCCCCACAAGAGTCAGCGATCTCCTGGGTATTGATGCGACGGAGACGTACCTTATACCGCCGCGTAGCTGGCGTCGAGTCCAACAACCCCCCGCAAAGAGCAGCAAAATACGTCCAGCGGTTGTGGATTAATTAGCCATCGAGTAAAATATCGCCAGCTTGATACCTGATACACCCTGCACAGAAGACAGCGATTTCATGGGTTTTGATGTTACAGGGACGTACCTTATACCATTGTGTAGCTGGTGTCCAGCCCAACAACTCCCGCAATCAGATTCAGGATCAGAGCGGTGGTTGTGGAGGAATCTGCCATCGAGTTCTGAGATCGCCAACACCCCACCCCATTCAGCCCTGGAACTTCATGAATAATATCCCTCTGTGGATGAATCTTATACGGCTGGATAGCTGGCATCGAGTCCAGGAACCTCGAAGTGTTGGATTCAGGATTGATTGTCTGGCTGTGGTGAAGTGTTGCAGCTGTGGCCCGGGAGTGTGGATATTGAGTGTTGTGATGAAAAGAGTGTCGGGTCGCGTCCAGTTTGAGGCTAAGTGCCGAGAAACCACCAGGCACTATGCTAGACCTGAGAGTATTATGGCTATCACTCGCTTTCAGAGTGGAGTGAGCTGGCATTTTCACTCATTCAAAGATGATGTTCTGAAAATAGAACTCTGAGTGCCAGTGTGACTCGGACTTGGAGTTTTTAGCGCAAATTTAAGATTAAGGGTATGATGGCTTTCTCATCAGGCGCCAGCACTAACTATATTTTCTTTGCCAAGAAATACTCCTTGTTCACATCCGGGCTACGGTAGTAGAAGACCAAGAAGGCTGAAAGGAGAATCATGGGTAGTGGTGAATCCTGATGTGCGATGGTGTTGAGGTTTAAGTCAGGAGGTAGGGTTGCTTGGTTGGATGTGTCCAGATGGAACCCAGTGTAGGCAAGGGTCTCAGGAGGCACCTGACGCAACAAGATGTGGCGTATTGGTACAGGACACACAGGACGCACAGGACGCAGGGTCCAGGCTGGGAGAGTCAGGACGCAAGAGTACTGGATCTGACGCAGGCCACCTTTTTACTGATGTGGGCAAAGGCAGCTACCAAGCTGGGTTGGAGGAATGTAGTGATGAGAAGGCCGGCAATGACCTTTGTAAGTCTTTTAAGCAATGAAATACCTCCCCTCTGAGAGTTAACACAGCTAATTATATTGAAACAGTTGAAAGCCAGGCAGTCCAGTGCCAGGTCACATATAGTTTCGGAAACCGAATACATCATTCATCACCTTTATGAGTTATCAGATAAGCTAGCACCAGATAAAAAGGCAAAAATTACATATTTGCTGGAAAACGATCAGTCTACATGCCATCCAAGTAAACAAGAGGTTAGTTCTTTTCTCATATCTTCCCGATAAGGGCCAAATGCCTTATTCTTCAAGGAATGTATCTTCTGATTTGCTCTACCCGAGATAGCCAAACTCTTATTCAATAAGGGTTTAAGGGGTGGGAAAATGCTGGGAAGGACCAATAAAATATTCCTGAATCGGACTAACGATGTCCTAATATACATTACCATGGCCTACAAGTATCATTCTTTGAAGGATTGGACTTCCGCATTATTTACTCACCTTCAGATTTCTCAGTTCTAACTGCCGAAAGTTATTAACGTATCCTTAGAGTCCCAAATGCGCTCATCTAAAGAGAATTGTACTAACTGCCAATTTGGATGTTTATCTTCGAAAGTCTGCAAATGGGCAAGTGTTAGCTCCAGATGTCAGAAATAAACAGATTGATGACACAAAAAACGCATTAAGCGAATGCTGCAGGAGTGTGGCTTTATTCAGGATCCTGAGTCTTGCTCTGCCCCTGAGGGATAAAGAAGGCACAGCATATCTGGTTTTGGTGGTCTCAAGGGATGAGGAGTGCGAGGTGGAAGACAATAATTCAGATCCACAAGGGGGGGAAGCTGTGGAGCAACCCAAAGAAGAGTGGGATCAAGACGAATGATGTCTCATTTCAGCTGGATGTATTATTTTAATAAAATATGTATAAAATAATTGAAGGCTATTGATTTATTGTAAATTAAAAATGCTATGTTCAGTTCGACTTTAACCTAGTTTGTGAACAAAAGGTGCTCCAGAAGGTTACATTAACCAAAAGTAAAAGCTCCCGAGAGTCTGGAAGAAAGGAGCAGTGCACTGAAAGAGCCAAGAAGTATCACAGCACATTGGCGTGAACACGCGGAAGTGATTTCAAGGCCGAATAATGTTACTAAATAATCTTGATTTGACTGAACTTTGCAGGAGAGTAGAGTAATAGGGGAATGGGAAGAATTCCAGGCATCATTCACCAGTAAATCGTCCAAAGTGTGAAAGAGACAAACATCCTTCATATGGAAATGGATACTAGAAGAAAAATGTTAGGTAGAGATAATATTATTCAGAGTGTGATGGCGAGCAGAGAGTGGAGAAATAAGCAAGGCTAAATAGAACCAGGAACATAACGCGGGCTAGCGCTTTTGGGGTGTTGGAAGGTATGAAGGGTATGTGAGCGTGAGTAAACGGGCAGTGGTATTAGGTGAACAAATAGTAGTAAGGATGGTAAGGTTGATGGCTCATTTGGGCCATTGTAAAGCATGTATGAGTCGGAGGTAATAGTCCATAACGGAACAATTTCAGGGATTGGTGATAAGGCCAGATAAACTCGAGTAGTATTGTCAACGCTTGAAAGCACAGTGTATAGCCCTAAACAGGACGAAGTGCGTCCTGAAGAATACGCATGACAATGAAATTACAGAAAAAGAAAATTGACACTGTAACCCAGGATTTGATCGGAGGTTATCGGGCTGTGAATAACCTGTATATCAACTAGACTTATATAATTTAACCCCTCATCCCTCACATGTCCCATGTGGTATAGGCGGAAAACGGTAACCTTTGCTGATAAAGGGTAGAGCTAAGACCACAGAGAGGATAGGGAGATTCCACCACCCCCAAGGGATTAACTATTGACCCAGGGTGTGATCGAAAGAACTGGCGATAATCTCCTTATGTTGAGATTCTATGCACGGGAGTTGTAGAGAAGATGGATGATTTCCAGAAAGCTTGGGATTTCTTTTTTCAATTTATGTTTTTACTTATGTATTTATTGTTTATAGTATAAGAACTTGCATCCCACTTTAGCTATAATATAGACATAGCCATAAATCTACTCTTCCGTCCTCACCCCAAGGGCAATCCAATCTCCGAAGTCCCGCTCACGTGAAACAAACAGCCTATCTCGCGTAAAATGCAAGAAACCAGTCTCCCCAGCTATGAAACTAAATAAAGAAAAACTAACAAAGGATAAGCCAGAAACAATAGAACGACCCCTGGCATCCATAGCGGTCTAAGGAAGAAACTAGTCCCCATTAATATCCCCAAATGAGTCCGCAAAAGGAATAACAAAATTCCATGGGCACCACCCCAACTAAAGTGGCTCTCTGAATCTGCTTGACAGGCCCAGGAACAAGTGGAAGACCAACCCCTTTACCGGGGGCTGTGCAATACCATGAAATATGCCAGCCTATCCAACTGACCATGGATAAAGATCAGAGCAAAGGTGTAGAGGTGAAACACCCAGTATCACCAGAGCTAAAACCCGGGAGTATAGACCGGTAGCAGTAAGGTAACAGCTAGAATGGGTAGAAGTTGTAAGGTACCAGCTAGTGAGGAAAGGAGGCAGTAGGATTTGAGCTGATCCGACCGCAGGAGGCGAGAAATAAAGGGTACACCAACGGGTTTGCCATTTAGCTGATCAGTAATTGTGATCATGTCTGACCAGGAAGTCACCATCTCATTCAATAGTCTGTGTATCAGGAAATAGCCTATACCATGTTGAAGCATTTGCCCTACTAGAAACCTTCTTCCCAGCTATCTCTAATATTGGAATTGAAGGAAGCATTCCTGTCCATTCAAATTCTAAGTGAGGTCAAGCAAGTGTGGGGAAGGCAGAGGAAACAACATTGGCAGATGAGGAAACCAACCACTTATGGATGGAAACAAGGAGTAGTTACATCAGCAAAAAAAGCCCTTTGCTCTGGACGGATAGGCATTGCGTCCGGAGCATCCTGTCCGCCCAGCCCGCCCTCAGATGGCCCCAGCCCAATGGTTGCATCCTAGTCAGTTGAGTGCAATACAACCCGCATCCTGTCAGCCCAGTGCACCTGGATGGTCCATTTCACACACAAATCTCCCGAAGAACACCAAGGTAAGTGACCCATAGGGGTCTGCATTGGGGAACTATTCCTGCCCCTGATGGCCTCTACGTACAACCGACTACTTTATCACGAGGTAAAGGCTGTTCAGACAAAAAATGATCTAAAAATAGGATGACTAACCATCCATTGTCCCGGTAACGACCCAAAACATACCCCTTATTTGATCACTGCTAACCACACCCACAAAAGCCTGAGGGTTCGAAGTTTTTGAACACCTCGTAGCAGGCTTCATGATCGAATCAGTGGAACTATTGAATATTATCAAGCTTCGGAGAGAGGCATGCACTTCCATCCAGGTTGACACTATTCATTACCCCTAAGAGAGGGGATTGCAATGAGGCCCTTCCTGACTCTAGCGGATTGCAATCAGGCCCTGCCTGACTCTAGCGGACATCGGCCAGTACCAGGTGAGGTAGCAGCCTTTTGCTTCCTGCTGACCTCTATAGCCATGCAGATGCTTCGAGACCTATACCATTCGATCACCCTTGGCGAGCGGACTCCCATGAGACCCTCCTCGACTCTGGCGGACATCTGCCCCCAGAGATATCAGCCTTTTTCATCCTGCTGACCTCTATAGCCATGTGGACACTTCGAAACCAATACCATTCGATTCCCCTCGACCGGCGGATTCCAACGCACCCTGTCTCAATGCGCTTCGACCGCTGGTTGAAGGGTTATCCAAACATTTGTACTTGAGTTCCCCAGGCATGTACTTTCAAACTGTGGGCTATTGAGTGCTACAGGCATACGGACACTTCAAGACCTATACCATTTCATTCTCCTTGCCGAGCGGAATTCAACGCATTCTGTCCCGACGCTGTCCAACCACTGGTTGAACGGTTATCCATTCTTTTGTACTTTAGTTCCCCGGGCATCTACTTTCAAAGTGTTGGCTACTGGGTGCTACAGGCATGAGGACACCCAGAGACCTATACCATTCGATTCCCCTTGGCAAGCGGACTCCAATGAGGCCCTTCCCGACTCTGCCGGACATCTGCCCTCTGAGATATCTGCCCTTTTCATCCTGCTGACTGCTATAGCCATGCGGACGCTTCGAAACCTATACAATTCGATTCCCCTCGACCGGCGGATTCCAACCAACCCTGTCCCGATTCTGTCCAACCGCTTGTTGAAGAGTTATCCACCCATTTGTACTTGAGTTCCCCGGGCAAGTATTTTCAAATTGTTCGCTACTGCTACAGGCATGCGGACTCTTCGAGACCTATACCATTTGATTCCCCTCGGCGAGCGGACTCCAATGAGACCCTTCCCCATTCTGCCGGACATCTGCCCTCCGATATATCTGCCTTTTTCATCCTGCTGACTGCTATAGCAATGTGGACCCTCCGAAACCTATACCATTCGATTCCCCACGGCGAGCGGACTCCAATGGGACCCTTGCCGACTCTGGCGGACATCTACCCGCTCAGGTATCTGCCTTTTTCACCCTGCTGGCCTCTATAGCTATGTGGACGCTTCTAGAGCTATACCATTCAATTCCCCTCGCTGAGCGGAATCCAACGCACTCTGTCCGGACACTGTCCGACCGCTGGTTTAAGGGTTATCCATACCTTGTACTTTAGTTCTCCAGGCAAGTACTTTCAAATTGTTTGCTACCGAGTACTACTGTTTTCTAGACTAGCTTTCATAAATATATTCCTGTTTTAGTACCTATATGACTCAAATAAGTAAACATGAGTAATACTACTAGTAGATTGAGCTTTCCGGACAATTTGGATATTCTCCACAGTTTTCACTAACTGTTTCAAAGTCCTCAAAGATAGAGTTGTTGACTTATGAGGTATCCAATAATAGCCAGTTCCACCTGAGTAGTTCGAGAATTCTACTATCCTATCGGGTTGTGTCCGGAGCACAATTCTCCGTCTAGACCACCATTCTGCGTCCGGAGAACCATTCTGCGTCCGGAGAACCATTCTGCGTCCGGAGAACCATTCTGCGTCCGGAGAACCATTCTGCGTCCGGAGAACCATTCTGCGTCCGGAGAACCATTCTGCGTCCGGAGAATCATTCTGCGTTCGGAGAACCTTTCTGTGTTTGGTACCTTCTGACTCCTTGGTTGCGTCTGGTCCGTCCGGGCGGCATGGACCCCTGTCCCCACGTACCCAATAAAAGACCGCACACCCAGGACATGAGTTTACGTTCTATGCACCTGGACCGCCGGACGCACAGGGAGCACGGGGCGAGTCTGGGTGTAACCTGTTTTCTTTTGCTGATGTAGACTCAAATGCTAGACCTAAGAGCGTAGTGAGGTTAGGGAGAGTCCATCAGCTCCTAGTGACAAACCCATGATTGGGGCCATAGTGGGAAGAAGTGGTGATAATCTCGCGATATTAAGATTTGATCACCAGAGGTGTAGAGGGGACAGAGGATGTCACAAAAGCTGGAGAGATACTTAGATTCTTACCTCCCATATACTTGTGTGTACGGCATCCCGGTATCTATCATACTAACTAACTGCCTGCTGCTAACTATTCTGACCCATTTTCTCATAGTGTGACATTGTTTAACCCTGAATATAATTGCCCCACCCTTGACTTCCAGACTGGAGAGCTCCTGATTTCTCAGGTGTGGCCCCATGTCTCAGTGAGAGTTCAGAACCCTTCTTCCGTCACAAGAAATTGAAACTTGTCTGCATCCTAGACACTTTCTTGATTATCTGACCAAACTGAGAAGCCCTCTTAGTTATCAGGCCTATCGTAGTTACAGATATCACACTCTCTTTCTGGGTAGCAGCTTCAGTCCAACTTGACCTTAAGATCTTACAAACAATTCAAATTACTCATAGTCTTCCCTTACCATATATTCCTAAGTGGTATCTTCTCCAACATACCCTTGGTGTGGGTATTGTCATACTCTTTCATCATGTTGAGTAGACATGACGAAAATGTCTCGTCACCTTTGTGACCTAGTTTCTTCTGCTGTACTGCTATGTCTGTAACCTTATGTGACATTTACTACCTTTGCCTGGAATACTTCTATAACCTCATCACAGGTCCCCTCTCATTTAGTTTACCAATAGTATCCCGTCAATCAGTCACTTGCAATGTATTTAGTTTTTTGAGATGGCTTCCATTCATACTATCCTGTGCGCTTCAGACACACCCCTGACGCCGTGTTGTGTGCTCGTCTCTCCCCAATATCTGGGCCAGTTGGGGTTGTTAGCTTCACAGGACGAGGGCAGAGTAACCCCCGGGTATACAACATAATGTGAAAAATCTACTCTTCTCCCATTGTATGTCTAACCAGTAGCCTGTCTTTTTGATTTTGGCTTTGATGTATTTTTCTTTCCTGGTTTTGGTGAAGAGGTTTGGGATACAGGTGAGTGAAACTGTTGGTTATTAATTGTTGTTTTTTCCTCTGGAACTTAATAAGTGTACTTGTATATATTTGTAAAACTTACGTACACATGATACTGTGCTTTCGTAATAGTAATAAATTCCTGTTGGTTGGGTTTACAGGAACTACCATCTGGTAATTTGCTATTGCATTAGTGAACATCTTGGCTTTGATGATCACTCTCGCTATGTGGCATAACTGGAGTATTACGCAATTCTTCCAACTGCCCATGTGTTGCAGTCTGTATCCATATTAGTTAATATATTTGACTTTACACTAAATATATGTAATATGATATAAGAAACAATTTTATCACGTCTGAAGCCTACCTTCTTCTTATGATTAGTTGCCAGCTTGATCAAACTTACTGATTAATGTCCTAGCAATTAGATTTAGTTTTTATATAGTGCTCTGCTGTAAAATCTATGAAATTGTCACTTTGATCTTCCAGTCCTTTATGTTATACTCTGACATTCATCTACTATTGTAGCTTAACAATTCTCCTTCTGAATCATGATTTGTCCCATTTTTTCCCTTAGGATACATTCATGAAAAATAACATCAAAGTATTTGAATTGATATTCAATTTTGTCAGCTACTTGAGAGGTGCAGCTAATGATTTTGTTGAACAGTCTCGACTGAAGGTTGTGCCAATCAGGAAATGTATCTTCACATCTATATCTAGTTGATTTTGAAATGATTAGACTACTAGCATTTGTTGTAATACTAATATCAAATCTATAGGAGCCAGGTTGTATTCTATGTGGCACTTTGACATGGAGGCTTGATGCTATCGTACTTGAATACTGAAGCACTAGTACAGATCTGAGAATTGTGGGCTTCGTTTGCTGATTCAATACAATGGACTTCACTTCTGGCTTACAAGGGAAGGGGCCCTTAACATTTCCATCTTCCATTCTTCATCAGTTGGATTGTAAGTACGATCTCTATGCTTACTTTCAATCGCAAAATATGCAAGTAACTTCTTCTGCCAGTATCGCCTTGATATTGATGCATTCATGGTCAATTTTAAAAAGGTATAAATTTCATGTTGGTTCTAGTAGAGGGAAGTGGTACCTATTCTGGAATTTTCAGATGTTCCAGTATTTCTCTGACAGAGAATTAAACCAAGAGATGCTCGAAATGCATCCATCACGCCAGTTCTAACCCTTCTTGGGACATGGGTCAATTCTTTTATAAAAATATGCACAAACAACTACAGATAACTCTTTTGCATTCAATAATACACTCCTTAATTTTTCCTTAATTTTTCAATCAAAGGCTCAGAATAAACTAGGTGTTTCCACTTTGGTTTATTCTTTATTACTGTATTGAGATGTGAGATACAAGATGAACCCTTGCTTATCTTTTGTAAGAAAGCTCTGCGTGTCTCTAGTATGAAATAGGTTTGCCCCTGAATTATCTCTGTTTATGCCTGTTTACCCCTGTATTATTCGGGTTTCCCCTTCAAATGTTCAGGTACTTTTTGCCTGTTCAAGTATCATTCTTGTACCACTACTCACAGTAAGTATGTAATCTCTTAAGTATGACCTAACCCCATACCTGTGACTTATTAGTTTCATAACAAGCTCCAGCAGAACTAACCAACTTGATTGTACCGAAATTCCTCAAGTACATCCGTCACTAGTTCTGGTACTACCCTGACAGCCACGGCTGTACAGTTTCATCTAATAAGTTTCCATACTGTCTAGTGCAACAAGACAACACTACCTGTAAAAGTAATTCACAATGCAAAAGTCTAGATAATAATTACGAAAAAATAATAATGTATTTGAAAATGTGAAAAACCTTCTCTTACTTGGCTTTTATAATTTTATCTCAATAGTTACTAGAGTATGGAGAAAATCTGGAATTAGGAAAAGGAAATTTGAAGACTAAAATGAAAAACAATGCATATGAATATGAATATTTTGCTACAGCATCAAGATATATGATTAATTATTAGTTTAGGAATCTCGGAGAAGTTATAAATCAGAATCTAGATCCTAAATACAGGTTGGATTGTTTTATAATCTTTCATATATGGTAACCTCTGATAAAGAATATCAGCAAACCATATATCATCTCAAATATTTAACTGTAAACTGCAACAATCTATAGGAAACTATATACTCTAGGAAATATATTTTTACTATTGTTATATTATTTCAAAAATACCAATTGGAAGTTTAAATGTATTTCCTCCTATATATATGAAGTTATTGTATAATATCACTTGACTTTGTTGTATTCAGTCCAGTATTGATAGAAGTAATCAGATAACTATGGTTTTTTTCTAAGATAACTCTAATCGCACAACCTTCAATCTGTTTTACATGGAAGATTATTTTTAATATTTGTCTCAAGCCAGGGAGCTTGTACTATTTTTGCTGTATTTTGTTAGGAAAATTACAATATAACTTACTAGGCTATTAAAGTCCAGGCGAAGAATTTATTCTATAACTAATTATCCAAATATGTTATCCAAGAGCTATTGAATATATCAATCAATCCACCTTTGAATTGGAGTCTACTTTGCTGTTAAAAAGACTATTTTAAATTCCCTTTATAGTGCATTTGATAAAATCATAATTTATTGTATAATCAATAGTAGCTTAAGCTAATAAGCTTGCACAACTGATACTCTAAGATGTAAACAAATATATACTAAGGATATGACCCCCTGAGATTGAATCTGATACTGTTAAAACAAAACTGGTAGTTGGTATTTTTTTTGAGTTTAGGCTACTAAAAGATTTATCAATTATGAAAACCGTTAAATCAAATAATATTATATATATTTTTACAATTACCTGTAATTTTTGATATTCTATTTTCTTATAAGATACAGATTAAATTATAACTTAACTAACAAATATGTTACATATTTTAAGGACAGGTATCTTAGAAATGACAAGATGGCAGTGCATCAGCAAAAGATTTATTCCTCATCCTGTGCGTCAGACGCACAGGACGCACAGGACGTAAACTCCCATTCTGGATGCGACATCGATCCGACACCGAGTCCAGAAGATTCGCTCAACGTCCCGTTGCGTCCTGACAACGTCCTGAAACGCACCTTACGTCCTGTGCGTCCTGACGCCTTCCGACGCTAGCCTATCATGTCCTGACGTCTTCCGACGCTCGGGTATCATGTCCTGACGGCTTCCGACCCTAGGCCATCGTGTCCTGACGGCTTCGGACCCTAGGCCATCGTGTCCTGACGGCTTCCGACCCTAGGCCATCGTGTCCTGACGCCATCCTAGCGTCTGTTGTATGCGCCTTCCCCGTCCCGATACCTATACCCTCCGCATTATTTACCTGATCCTTCCAGACGCCGGTTACTTCTTGTCGCGCCTTCCAGACTCACGATACTCCCGCCCTCCATCCGCACGCGCTGATTACATAGCCACTATTCTGGACCTCTTCCTCACAGTCTCCCATGTTCTAGATTCAAGTTCCTTTTCCCAAAATTATCGTGTTATTGCTCATACTTTATTGCAGTCATCCCGACGCCCTATACTACAGTATCTACAATGATACTATGTGACTATTGCATATGACCTTTATTACCCCCGCTTCTGCGCGTCCCATCACTAGAAAAAATATTAAATCTACCTACACGTACCACCTCCCCTTAAGCACCCTTCATGGTATTCGCACCATCCTGCCGGCCACTGGTTTCCTCCAGGGTCCCCGACGCCCCCGGCCCAGCTTCTCCACTCTGGGAATCCTCCAGGCTGAGTGATAAGCGATTGCTCATTTGAGAGTCGACGGCCCCCCCTGCATTGTCAAGACTCCCATGATTCGACCCCTCCGAATCGAGAAACGTTAGCCCCCAGTCAATCGACATTTGACAGAGATCCAGTGATGTTTCTGTCTCCGGCGACCGATTTTGACTATCCTCGAGCCCCCCCAGGCCGCCCACGTGGGTGTCAATCGGCATCTGTCTCGGTAGGGCAGGATCTCCCGGAGTCTGGTTGCCTAGCTGACGCTTCAGTTCTGCATAAACGGTGTTGTTAGCGTCCGAGAAGCCCTCTCGCCTCTCCTGCCGGATGCTATGCTGTTTCTCGAGCCTCTGTGCGATCTTCTGACGAAGGTTTAATATAAACATGTCCTGCGTCGCCTGGGCGAACCCCCGCCACGTGTTCTTCTGCCGGATAAAAAGATCTTGCGTTTTTCACGATTAGTAGAGTCGGTTATCAAAAAACAGGCAATGATTCGGACTCTCCCGCCTCCAACTACTTCAGAATTGAAGTTGGTGGGTTTCTTATATACCCCGGTTTGCAATGCCCGTAGTGAATGGCACAGTATTGCACATGTCAGAGAGACCATCGTACCGTTTATACGCTTCAGAAACTTAGGGTCCAGCATGCCTTGCATTTTGATTCGGTGGAAATACTTGCCGTATATAGCGTCTGCAATCTGGGGGGCAAGGTCCCTGAAGGTTAAGTCCTACATGCGTTCTGCGATTAGTCATGTCCGCCCAAGTCCAATGGCTGGAACCAACCTCATATCCATGGGGTGGGCACATGAACCTGTCCTGTTCTAGCAGATAATCAACTCTGCGCGCCATGGCGGTAGGATTATCTGGCGGCAGATCGTATAGCTGTCTGATATTATGCTTCACATGATACAAGAATTGCGCTCTGACTGCAGTATGTTTTTGATGGAGCTGTCACAGTCAGTGACCGTCTCTACGTCGTATCACCTCCGGCTGAGTCAACTTACCTGCTTCACACTCTCCTCCGATGGCTCAATATTCCCACCATCCGATATCGTCTCCAGCGCCTTTCCCCATACTGTGTATATCTGAGATGTCAAAGCAACCGGGTTTGGCAGTGGGTTATCAAAAAGTGTGTACCGGAGCATCAGCGCCATCGCCTGCTCTAATATGGTCCCCTCAGCCCCTGTAACGGTATTTCGCCGTGAATCTGTCGCTGGCCTGGGCCGCCCCAGGGGTGGGATACCAGGTTCACCTACCGGACTCGAGGATCTGACACCAGATGTAGTACCACTATGGGTGGCTAGCGGAGACGAATATCCCACGCTTGATGACAGAAAGGTCGGCGGAC
>Ga0307513_10002695_pt1 | contig 24428 bp, 22 predicted proteins | sample 15_EM_MG_FD_202174 | JGI IMG/M metagenome (GOLD analysis project Ga0307513, IMG submission 202174) | Populus trichocarpa ectomycorrhiza microbial communities from riparian zone in the Pacific Northwest, United States - 15_EM | ecosystem: Host-associated > Plants > Roots > Unclassified | place...
TCGACCGCGACGACCTGGCCGATGGCGGGGCGGCCCACTTCGCCGCCGTGGTCCGCGCCATCCGCGAGACCGCGCCCAGGACCACGATCGAGATCCTCACGCCGGACTTCCTGCGCAAGCCCGTGGACGCGGCGCGCGCGGTGATCGCGTCCCGCCCCGACGTGTTCAACCACAATCTGGAGACCGTGCCGCGGCTCTATCTGAGCATCCGGCCGGGCGCGCGCTACTACCACTCCCTGCGCCTGCTGGAGCGGGTCAAGGAGGAAGACCCCCACCAGTTCACCAAGTCCGGCCTGATGGTCGGCCTGGGCGAGACCAAGGAGGAGGTCATGCAGGTGATGGACGACATGCGCGCCGCCGACGTCGATTTCCTGACCATCGGCCAGTACCTGCAGCCCACCCGCAAGCACGCCGCCGTCGATCGCTTCGTCACGCCCGAGGAGTTCCGGGCCTATGAGGAGATCGCCCGGGCCAAGGGGTTCCTGATGGTGTCGGCCAGTCCGCTGACCCGTTCGTCGCACCATGCCGGCGAGGATTTCGCCAAGCTGCAGGCGGCGCGGCGGGCCAAGGACGCCGCCGCTTAGGGCCCCGCCGGCTTGCGCCATCACGTCACCAAGGTGCTGCCCTACCGGCCCGACCAGCTGTTTGCGCTGGTGGGAGATGTGGACGCCTACCCGCAGTTCGTGCCGTGGATCGTCGGCATGCGCACCTGGAACCTGCGCCAGCTGGGCGAGGGGGTCGACGGCCTGGACGCCGAGGCCAGGGTGGGGTTCTCGTTCCTGAAAGAGAAATTCGCCACCCGCGTGCGACGTGACGCGACGACCCGCCAGGTCGATGTCAGCCTGATCTCCGGCCCCTTCAAGAAGCTGCAGAACCGCTGGAGATTCTTCGAGGATCCGGGCGGGACGCGAGTCGAGTTCGATATCGATTTCGCCTTCAAGTCCCAGCTGCTGGAGCGGCTGCTGAACTCCAACTTCGTGCATGCGGTCGACCGATTGATGGAATGCTTCGAGGCCCGCGCGAAGACGCTCTACGGTTCGTCGCCTCTGGCCAGCTCGAACGCCGCTCAATAGTTCACGTCATACGGTCGCGGAGCATCTCCAGGGCCGACTGCACGGCCGCGAGCTGGATGGCCTCGCGTCCGGTGTCGTCGAACAGCTCGCTGCGGTGCATCAGCGCCTGGTTGGAGCGCGCGGTGGCGATATGGACCGTGCCGACGGGCTTCATCGGGGTGCCGCCGCCGGGGCCGGCGACCCCGGTGATCGCCACGGCCAGGTGGGCGTTGGAGTTCTCCAGCGCGCCCTCGGCCATCATCCGCGCCACCGGCTCCGACACGGCGCCCAGGTCGGCGATCAGGTCTCCCGGCACGCCCAGCATCTCCTGCTTGGCGCGGTTGGTGTAGACGATGAAGCCGCGCTCGAAGACGTCGGACGCGCCGGGGATGGCGCAGATGGCGGCCGCCACCAGGCCGCCCGTGCAGCTTTCGGCCGTGACGATCCGCAGGGAGCGTTCCCGGGCCTCGTCGATCAGCAGGCGCGCCAGGGTCTCGATCTCCAGGGAAAACATCGCGGGACTCCGGCGTCACTAGGCAAAGCAGGGGCGAGACCACAACATCGGCGCCCGCCAGAGTTCAAGCCGAATCGCGCCCATGACCTCGCTCACCACCGCCCGGCCCGCGCTCCGCCTCGCGCCTGCGCTGTTCGGCGCCACGGTGTTCGCCAGCGCGACCCTGGTGTTCCTGGTCCAGCCGATGGTCGCCAAGCTGGTGTTGCCGCTCCTGGGCGGCGCGCCCTCGGTCTGGAACACCAGTCTGGTCTTCTTCCAGGCCGCCCTGCTGGCCGGCTACGGCTACGCCCACCTGGTGCAGAAGATCGCCTCGGTGCGGGTCCAGGCGCTGGTCCATGGCGCGCTGTTGCTGGCCGCGGGGCTGGTGCTGCCGCTGAAGGTCAGCGCGCTGCTGGGCGAGCCGTCCTCGACGCATCCCGCACTCTGGCTGCTGGGGGTCCTCGCCCTGTCCATCGGCGCGCCCTTCGCGGCCCTGTCGGCCACCGCGCCGCTGGCGCAGGCCTGGTATGCGCGAACCACCCACCCGGGGACCGAGGGCGAGCCATATGTGCTCTACGCGGCCAGCAACCTGGGCAGCCTGCTGGCCCTGCTGGCCTACCCGGTGGTTGTCGAACCGCTGATGACCCTACGGGGCCAATCCCTGGGCTGGAGCCTGGGATATGCAGGCTTCATCGTGGTGATGGCTTTGCTTGGCCTGTTCGTGGCCCGCGCGCCCGGGGTCTCCGCCGACAGCGCGCGCGACGGCGCCCTGGCGCCGGTCCGCTGGCGCGACCGGGCGCTATGGGTGCTGCTGGCGGCCATTCCCTCCAGCCTGATGCTGGGCGTCACCACCCACATCACCATGGACGTCGCCTCGGCGCCCCTGCTGTGGGTCGCGCCTCTGGCCCTTTACCTGGCCACCTTCATCTTCGCCTTCCAGGCCAGGCCGTTGCTGCCGCGCGAGGGGGTGCTGATGTTCCAGGCCGCCGCCGTCGCCGGCGTGGCGGTGATCAACCCGTTCAACAACACCGACATCGTCCTGGTGCTGTTCCTGCAGCTGGCCGCCTTTTTCCTGACGGCGCTGATGTGCCACATGGCGCTGGTGGAGCGTCGCCCCGACCCCTCCCGCCTGACGGAATTCTACCTGTGGATGTCGGTGGGCGGCGTGCTGGGCGGGGCGTTCAACGCCTTCCTGGCGCCGGTGATCTTCAGCAACGTCTGGGAATACCCGCTGGTGCTGGCCCTGTCGTGCCTGGTCCGGCCCTGGCGGGCGGGCTCGATCCGGCCCTGGGCGTGGACCCTGCTCATCGCCGGCGCGATCGCCGCGGTCGCCGCGCCCTATGCCGCGACCCTGCTCGGCGTGGGCCTGACCGTGCGGCTGCTGCTGGCCGGCGCCAGCGTGGCGGCCTTCCTGCTGCGGGGCAGGGCGCTGACCTTTTTCGCCATGATCGCGGTGCTGTGCATCGCCGCCGAGGCGGTCGGCGACCGGGTCGACGTGCGGCAGAGCTGGCGCAGCTTCTTCGGCGTCCTGCGCCAGTCGCAGATGCCGGTCCCAGGCCTGGGCGGGACGGTGAAGATGCTCTCGCACGGCACGACCCTGCACGGCGCCCAGGCCCAGGACCCGCGCTACCGTTGCCGGCCGCTGGTCTACTACGCGCCGGAGACTCCGATCGGCCAGACCTTCTCGGCCGTGCGCGCCAAGAAGGCGGCCATGACCGTGGGCGCCGTGGGCCTGGGGACCGGGGCGGTCGCCGCCTATACCCGGCCGGGCGACAGCCTGACCTTCTTCGAGATCGATCCGCTGGTGATCCGCATCTCCTCGGACCCGCGTAATTTCAGCTACACGACGCAGTGCGCCAAGGGCGCGGTCGGCTATGTGTTGGGGGACGCGCGGCTGACCCTGGCCAGGCAGCCGGACGGCCGGTTCGACATCCTGCTGATCGACGCCTTCTCGTCGGACAGCGTGCCCGCCCACCTGCTGACCGTGGAGGCCGTTCGCGGCTACCTGCGGAAGCTGAAACCCGACGGCCTGCTGATCCTGCACCTGTCCAACCGTCACCTGGAGCTCCGCAGCCCGGCCATGGCGGTGGCGCACGCGGCCGGCGGCGTGGCTATGCTGCAGCAGCATGACGCCGCCGAAGGCTCGCCGCGGCTCTGGGAGTCCACCGAGGACGTGGTGCTGGTCGCCAGGTCGAAGGCGGCGCTAGCGCTCTTCGCGAACGACCCCCGCTGGACCCCCGCCGACCCGACGCGGGCCAGGCCCTGGACCGACGACTACATGAACCTGGTCGGCGCGATCTATGGCCGGCTCCAGGAGCGGTGGACCTGGCTGCCGAGCTAGAGGGGCGTCTCGACGGCGACCACGGCCTGGGCGACCAGGCCCTCCTGGCGGCCGGTGAAGCCCATGCCCTCGGTGGTGGTGGCCTTGACGCTCACCCGCGACACCGGCAGGCCCAGCAGCTCGGCGATACGGGCGCGCATGGCGTCGCGGTGCGGCCGGATCTTCGGTCGCTCGCAGACCAGCGTCACGTCGGCGTTGAGGATCCGCGCGCCCCTGGCCGCCGCCAGCGCCACGGCATGGACCAGGAACCGGTCGGACGAGGCGCCCCGCCACTGCGGATCGCTCGGCGGGAAGTGTTCGCCGATGTCGCCCTCGCCGATCGCGCCCAGGATGGCGTCGGTGAGCGCATGCAGGCCGGCGTCGGCGTCGGAATGGCCGATCAGGGCCTGATCGTGGTCGATGCGCACCCCGCACAGCCACACCGCCTCGCCCGGTCCCCAGCGGTGGGCGTCCAGGCCCTGGCCTATGCGGGTGATCCGGGCCGCGCCCGCCAGCCGTTCGGCCATGGCGAAATCCTCCGGGTAGGTGAGCTTCATCAGCAGGGGATCGCCGGCGGCCAGGGCGACCTTGCCGCCGGCGCGCTCCATCACCGCGGCGTCGTCGGTGGGCTCGACGCCCGCCGGCCAGGCGGCGTAGGCCGCGCGCAGGGCGGCGAAGCCGAAGGCCTGCGGCGTCTGGGCGCGCCACAGCCCCTCGCGGGGGAGGGTGGCCTCGACGACGCCGGCGCCGCGCTTCAGCGTGTCGGCCATGGGCAGGGCCAGGATCGCCCCGTCGGCGCCGGTCAGCGCCGCGAGCAGGCGGGCCACATGTTCGCCGCCGACGAAGGGCCGGGCGGCGTCGTGGATCAGCACCGCCTCGTCGTCCGCGCCGTCCAGCGCCGCAAGCCCGGCCTGGACCGAGGCCGCCCGGGTGGCGCCGCCTTCGACCACGATCCAGCGGGCCAGGCCCTGCAGGACGGCGCGGGCGTGCTCCAACCGGTCGGCGGCGACCACCACGACGATGCGCCGCGCCCCGGCGGCCAGCAGCCCCTCGACGGACCATTGCGCCACCGGCCGTCCGGCCAAGTCGCGCCAAGCCTTTGGCGCGCCCGGTCCCGCCCGTTCGCCCGATCCTGCGGCCACAATTACGGCGGAAAAGGTCATTCGGCTTGTTTAGGGTTCGCCTGTGGCTTGTCTAGGCTTTACGGCGCCGCACAAATTGCCTAAAAACGCGGCTGTGGGGATGACTAGAAAATGAGCAGATCGCTCTCGGTTGGAAATGTGGTCGTCGCGGGGCGTGCGTGGATTGCGCCCATGACCGGCATATCCGACCTGCCGTTCCGCAAGGCCGCCAGCCGCCTGGGGGCGACATATTTCTCAACTGAAATGGTTGCTTCGGCCGAATTTGCGCGCGGCCGGCCCGACGCGGTGCGCCGCGCGGCGGTCGGCCAGGGCCTGCCGTTGATGGTTGTTCAGCTCGTTGGACGCGACCCTGAGGCGATCAAGCAGGGGGCACGCCTTGCGGCGAAAGCGGGCGCCCACATCATTGACCTGAATTTCGGCTGTCCTGCCAAGGAAGTCACCGGCGCCCAATGCGGCTCGGCCCTGATGCGCGAACCGGCCCTGGCCCAGGCGCTGATCGCCGCGGCGGTCGAGGCCGTCGACGTCCCGGTGACGGTCAAGATGCGGCTCGGCTGGGACGACCAGTCGAGGAACGCCCCCGAGATCGCGGCCCGGGCCGAGGCCTTGGGAGTCGCGGCCGTGACCATCCATGGCCGCACCCGCTGTCAGTTCTACAAGGGCGCGGCCGACTGGTCGGCCGTGGCGGCGGTGAAGGCCGCGGTGGACGTGCCGGTGATCGTCAACGGCGATATCGTCGACGGAGCGACGGCGCGGGCCGCGCTGGACGCCTCGGGCGCCGACGGCGTGATGATCGGCCGGGGCGTCTGCGGCAAACCCTGGATCGCCGCCCAGATCGAGGCTGAGCTGGCCGGCGCACCGTTCGAGGAACCGGGCGTGGAGGCGCGGCTGGATATCGCGCTGACCCACTTCCAGGAGAGCCTCGCCTTCTATGGCGATCGCCTGGGCCTGCGGATTTTCCGCAAGCACCTGGCCGCCTACATCGATAACGCGCCTTGGCCCATGCAGGCCGAGGCCAGGCACAGCGCGCGATCGGCGCTGTGCCGCATGGAGGATCCGTCGCAGATCGAAGGCAGCCTGGTCGCGCTCTGGCGCGACCCAGACGCGAGGTTGGCGGCATGACACAGACCAAGACGTCCAAGGCCGGCGTGGACCTGGACATACTTAAGGCCGCGGCCTTCGACCTCAGCCCGGAGCCCGCCATGGTGGTGAGCCGGGACGGGGCGCTGGTGGCGGTGAACGAGGCGGCCGAAGGGCTGTTCGGACAGGGCCTGGGCCTGCTCGCCCGCGGCCGGTTCATGGCGGCCCTGCCGCCGGGCTCGGCCCTTGTCTCGCTGCTCGATCGCGCGGTCGAGGAGGGCGCCCTCGTCCGCGAACGGGGCGTGGAGATCAGCCTGTTCGGCCTGCCGGCCTTCGAGGCGGACGGCGCGGCGGCCCCGCTGGGGGACGGTTCGGTGCTGATCACCCTGCACGTGAAGGGCGGGTCGATCGGCTCGGGCGGGCATGAAGGCCTGCGCTCGATCGTCGGCCTGGGCCGCATGCTGGCCCACGAGATCAAGAACCCGCTGGCCGGCATCCGCGGCGCGGCCCAGCTGCTCAAGTCGGGCGCCAAGGCCGACGACGTCCCGCTGGCCCAGTTGATCATGGACGAGACCGACCGCGTCCGGCGGCTGGTCGACCGGATGGAGGCCTTCTCCGACGACGCTCCGCCGGCGCGCACCCCGGTCAACATCCACGAGGTGCTCGACCGCGTGCGGGCGCTGGCCGCCACCGGGGTGGCCGACGGCCTGACCATGCGCGAGCAGTACGATCCCTCGCTGCCGCCCACGGCGGGCGACGAGGATCAGCTGATCCAGGTGTTCCTGAACCTGGTGAAGAACGCCGCCGAGGCCGCCCATTCGCGGGGCGACGGCCGCGGCGAGATCGCCGTCTACACCGCCTACCGCCACGGCGTGCGTGTGCGCGCGGCCAAGGGCCAGACCGCCCGGGGCGCGCCGCTGGAGATCCGCGTGCAGGACAACGGGCCAGGCGTTCCCGGCCACCTGCGCGACAGCCTGTTCCAGCCCTTCGTCACCACCAAGACCCACGGGGCGGGCCTGGGCCTGGCGCTGGTCGCCAAGCTCGTCGCCGCCCATGGCGGACTGATCGACTTCGAATCCGAACCGGGGCGCACCGTCTTCCGTGTGCTGCTCCCCATCGCGTCCTACGAAGAGGTTCCGGCATGAACGCCGCCAGCAAGAAGATCCTGATCGCGGACGACGACTCCTCGATCCGGCTGGTGTTGAGCCAGGCCTTCACCCGGCTCGGCTACCAGGTCCGCGCCACCGGCAACGCCTCCACCCTGCTCAAATGGGTGTCGGACGGGGAGGGGGACCTGGTCATCACCGACGTGGTGATGCCCGACGAGAACGTGTTCGACGTTCTGCCCCGCATCCGCAAGGATCGGCCGAAGCTGCCGGTCATCGTCATGAGCGCGCAGAACACCCTGCTGACGGCGGTCAACGCCGCCGAGATCGGGGCGTTCGACTATGTGCCCAAGCCCTTCGACCTGGACGACATGACCGCCGTGGCCCGCCGGGCCCTGGCGCGGCCGGCCGACGCCGAGGCCTCCAAGGCCCAGGCCCGGGCGCTGCGGGACGAGCGGCTGCCGCTGATCGGCCGCTCCGGGCCGATGCAGGACGTCTACCGCACCATCGCCCGGCTGGTGGGCGCGGACCTGACGGTGTTGATCCTCGGCGAATCCGGCACCGGCAAGGAGCTGGTGGCCCGCGCGCTGCACGACATGGGGCGCCGCCGCGACGGCAAGTTCGTGGTGATCAACCTGGCGGCGGTGCCGCGCGAGCGGGTCGAGACCGAGTTGTTCGGCCGGGAAGACTCCGACGTCGGCAAGCTGGTCGAGGCCGACGGGGGCACCCTGTTCCTCGACGAGATCGGCGACATGCCCCTCGACGCCCAGACGCGGCTGCTGCGGGTCATCGACGGCTCGGAGCCGGCGCTCAACCCGCGCACGGGCCGCCGGCCCAATGTGCGGATCATCGCGGCCACCAACCGCGACCTGCGCGGCCTGATCCAACAGGGGCTGTTCCGCGAGGACCTGTTCTTCCGGCTGAACGTCGCGCCGCTGCGCCTGCCGCCCTTGCGCGACCGGGCCGACGACATCCCCGACCTGGCGCGGGCCTTCCTGCTGCGCGCCAACCGCGAGGGGCTGCCGTCCAAGACCATCGACTCCAGCGCGCTGGAGCGGCTGAAGCTGCACTCCTGGCCGGGCAATGTCCGGGAGCTCGAGAACCTGATCCGCCGGATCTGCGCCCTCTACGCCGAGGAGCTGATCAGCGCCCGCATCGTCGAGCGCGAGCTGCAGGACCACACTCCGGCCCAACCGGGCCAGGAGGGGCCGCTGACCCTGGCCACCCTGGTCGAGCGCCACCTGTCGGGCTATTTCGCCGAGCAGCCCGACGGCCTGCCGCCGATCGGCCTGTACGACCGGGTGCTGGAAGAGGTGGAGCGTCCGCTGATCCAGCTGACCCTGGGCGCGACCCGGGGCAACCAGGTGCGGGCGGCCGAGATCCTGGGCCTCAACCGCAACACCCTGCGCAAGAAGATCCAGGACCTGGGCGTCGAGATGAGCCGCGGCCACCGCTGACGCTTTAGGGCAACATCGCTGTTGAGTTTAGGGCACACTTCCGCCTAGGCTCACAGCCTGATGGCGTCGCTGGACTACCAGAGCGGACCCGACGGCGCGCCCCTGGGCAAGCCGCGGCGGGCGCACCCGACACGCTATGCGCTGGGGGTCGGCTACGCGCTGGCCGCGGGCCTGACGGCCGTCGCCATCCTGCTGGCCGCCTCGCCGCCGGCGACCGGGCCGCTGGGGCCCAAGAGCCTCGTGATCCTGACGGTGCTGGGCCTCAACCTGGTGCTGATCCTGGGGCTCGCGGCCATGGTCGGCGTGCGCGTGCTGGCCCTGCTGAACGCCAGGTTCTCAGACCCCGGGGCGCGCCTGCACCTGCGGTTCGTGGCCCTGTTCGCCCTGGCCGCCGTGGCGCCGGCGGTGGTGGTGGCGCTGTTCTACGGCGTCCTGGTCAACCGCGGGGTCGAGAACTGGTTCAGCGAACGGGTGCAGACCGTGGTGGAGAACTCCGCCACCGTGGCCCGGTCCTATGTCGAGGACCAGAAGCGCTACATCGGCGAGCATGTCTCGCTGATGGCGGTGGACCTGAACCGCGCCGCGCCGGCGCTGCAGGCCAGCCCGGTGACCTTCAACCACTTCCTGGCCGGCCTGGCCTCCTACCACGCCTTCCCGGCGGTCTATCTGGTGGACCGCGAGGGCCGGGTGCTGGCCCGGGCCGAGGCCGCCGACGCCCCGGCCTTCCTGTTGCCGCCGCAGTCCAGCTACAAGGCCGCCGACGAGGGCGACATCTCCGTTCCGGCGTTCGACTCCTCGGACCTGATGCGGGCGCTCTACCGGCTGAAGGGCTATCCGGAAGCCTATCTCTATGTGGCGCGGCCGGTGGAGAAGGGGATCATCACCCACCTGCTGGACGCCGAGAGTTCGCTGGTCTCCTACCGCGAGGCCGCCCAGAGCCGGGCACGCATCCAGGCGGTGTTCGCGCTGAGCTACGTGGAGACCGCGCTGCTGGTGCTGGTCGGCGCGGTGTGGCTGGGCATGTCGGCCGCCAACGCCATCTCCGGTCCGGTCGGGCGGCTGGTGCAGGCGGCGGGCCGGGTGGCCGGCGGGGACCTGACCGCGCGCGTCGACACCGCCGGCGACCCGGAGGAGATCGCGGTGCTGTCGCGGGCCTTCAACAGCATGACCGACGACCTCCAGGCCCAGCAGGCCGCGCTCAGCCGCGCCCGGGAGGAAGCCGAGACGCGGCGCCAGTTCATCGAGACCGTCCTGTCGGAGGTCAGCGCCGGGGTCATCGGCCTGGACCCCGAGGGGCGGATCTCGGCCGCCAATCCGCAGGCCGCGACCCTGCTGGGATTGCCCCGCGACCACGGCCGCGGACGGCCCCTGGCCGAGGCCGCGCCGGAACTTGGCGCCGTCGCGGGCCTGGCCGCCACGGCCGGCGAGGCCGAGGAGGAGGTGGACGTGGTGCGCGGGCGCGAGACCCGGCGCCTGCGGGTTCGCGCCAGCCAGAGCGAGGGCGGCCTGGTGCTGACCTTCGACGACATCACCCGCCTGGTCGCCGCCCAGCGCAACGCCGCCTGGAAGGATGTGGCGCGCCGGATCGCCCACGAGATCAAGAACCCGCTGACGCCGATCCAGCTGTCGGCCGAGCGCCTGCGCCGCAAGTTCCGCAAGATCGTCGCCGCCGACGACCTGGAGACCTTCGACCGCTGCACCGACACCATAGTGCGCCAGGTGGGCGACATCGGCCGGATGGTGGACGAGTTCTCCGCCTTCGCCCGCATGCCCGCGCCGCGCTTCGCCGAGCAGGACGCCGCCGAGCTGATCCGCGCCGGGGTGTTCGCCCAGCGGGTGGCCAGTCCGGACATCGACGTCGAGCTGGCCGATACGCCGCCGCAGGTCGCGGTGCTGGCCGACGGCCGCATGCTGGCCCAGGCGCTCACCAACATCCTGAAGAACGCCGCCGAGGCCATCGCCGCCCAGCGCGAGCAGGCGCCGCGCGCCAAGGGCAAGATCACCGCGCGGCTGGTTTCGGACGAAGACGGCGTGGCCTTCGAGGTCGAGGACAACGGGGTCGGCCTGCCCGCCAAGGACCGCGACCGGCTCACCGAGCCCTATGTCACCACCCGGGAGAAGGGGACGGGCCTTGGCCTGGCCATCGTCAAGCGGATCATGGAGGACCACGGCGGGGACCTGATCCTGACGGATGCGACGAACGGGCCTGGGGCCCGGGCGATTTTGCGACTGCCGGCGACGGCGCGGGTCAAGACCGCGCCGGTGGCCGAAACGACGGCGTGAGGTTGAGCGATGGCGGCTGATGTTCTGGTTGTCGACGACGAGGCGGACATCCGCGACCTGGTGGCGGGCATCCTGGCCGACGAGGGCTACGCCGTGCGCACGGCGGCGGACTCCGAGCAGGCGCTGGCCGCCATCCGCGCCCGCAAGCCCTCGCTGCTGATCCTCGACATCTGGATGCAGGGGGGCGGCATGGACGGCCTGGAGCTTCTGGAGAAGGTCAAGGAACTCGACGCCGACCTGCCGGTGGTGATGATCTCGGGCCACGGCAACATCGAGACCGCCGTCAGCGCCATCAAGAAGGGCGCCTACGACTTCCTGGAAAAGCCCTTCAAGTCCGACCGGCTGCTGCTGGTGGTGGAGCGCGCGCTGGAGGCGGCCAACCTCAAGCGCGAGAACCGCCGCCTGCGAGTGCAGGTGATCGCGCCGGAATCCTTCGGCGGCCGTTCGGTCCCGGCCCAGCAGCTGCGGCAGATGATCGCCAAGCTCGCCAGCGCCAACAGCCGGGTGCTGATCTCCGGTCCGCCCGGCTCGGGCAAGGAGACCGTGGCGCGGCTGATCCACAACGCCAGCGCCCGGGGCCGCAACGAGTTCGTCGCCATCAGCGCCGCCGGCATGACGCCCGAGCGCATGGACATCGAGCTGTTCGGCCAGGAAGCCGACGGCGCCAAGTCGCACAAGGTGGGCGTGTTCGAGCGCGCCCACGGCGGCACGCTCTATCTCGACGAGGTGGCCGACATGCCGCGCGAGACCCAGAGCCGCATCCTGCGGGTGCTGGTCGAGCAACGCTTCCGCCGGGTGGGCGGCGACCAGGACGTGCAGGTGGACGTGCGCGTGGTCTCCTCGACCTCGCGCGACCTGCGCGACGAGATCGCGCTGGGCCGGTTCCGCGAGGACCTGTTCCACCGGCTGAATGTCGTGCCCGTGAACGTGCCGGGCCTGTCGGAGCGGCGGGAGGACATCCCCGAGCTGGTGGACGACTTCATCCACCGGATCTGCGAGGCGACCGGCATGCCCAAGCGCCGGCTGGCCGACGACGCCCTGGCCACCTTCCAGGTGCGTCCGTGGCCGGGGAACCTGCGCCAGCTGCGCAACAACGTCGAACGGATCCTGATCCTGGCCTCTGGCGACCCGGCCGAGGCGATCACCGCCGAGATGCTGCCCCAGGACGCCAATCCCGCCGACCGGTCCTCGAGCCTGGGCGCCGAGCGGATCATCGCCCTGCCGCTGCGCGAGGCCCGCGAGGTGTTCGAGCGCGAATACCTGAACGCCCAGATGCTGCGCTTCTCGGGCAACATCTCCCGCACCGCGGCCTTCATCGGCATGGAGCGCTCGGCCCTGCACCGCAAGCTGAAGTCGCTCGGCCTCTCCGGCGTGCGCGCCGTGGAAGAGGAGGTCGACTGATGGGGCGCATCGCCTACGTCAACGGGCGGTTCGTCGCTCACGGCGCGGCCGCCGTGCACATCGAGGACCGCGGCTACCAGCTGGCGGACGCCGTCTACGAGGTGTGGGCGGTGTTCGGCGGCAGGATGGCCGACGCCGAGGGCCATTTCGCGCGGCTGGAGCGGAGCCTCGCCGAACTGCGCATCCCCGTGCCGATGACCCGGGCGGCGCTGACGCTGGTGCTGCGCGAAGCGATCCGCCGCAACCGGCTGCGCGACGGCATGATCTACCTGCAGGTCAGCCGCGGCGTCGCCCCGCGCGACCACGCCTTCCCGGCAGGCGACGTCCCGCCGGCCGTGGTCATCACCGCCAAGAGCCAGGACCGCGCCGCGGTGGAGGCCAAGGCCGCCAGGGGCATTTCGGTGATCACCACGCCGGAGAACCGCTGGGGCCGTTGCGACATCAAGACCGTGGGCCTGCTGCCCAACGCCCTGGCCAAGCAGGCGGCGCGTGAGGCCGGCGCGGGCGAGGCCTGGTTCGTCGACGAACTGGGCTTCGTCACCGAAGGCGCCTCGTCCAACGCCTGGATCGTCGACGCCGACGGAACCCTGCGCACCCGCGACACCAACGCCAACATCCTGCGCGGCGTCACCCGGCGAACCCTGATGGACGTGATCGCCGAGGCCGGCCTGAAGGTGGAGGAGCGCCCGTTCACGCCTAGCGAAGCGACCGCGGCCCAAGAGGCGTTCATCACCGGCGCCGGCGCGCTCGTCCAGGCCGTGACGGCGGTCGACGGCGTCCCAGTGGGAAATGGGCAGGTCGGCCCTATGGCGACGCAACTGCGTCGCCTCTATATCGAGCGGGCCAAGGCGACAGCGGTCTAGGCGGCGCACGGCGATTGCGTCCGTCGCGAAACGCGGTCTAGCGTCGAAACTGTGTGTGGAGGGCGTCCTTGCCCTCCGATCGAGACAAAGGGCGATAAGCCATGAGCGATAAGAAACAAAACCTGCAGGACACCTTCCTCAACAGCGTCCGCAAGTCCAAGACCCCCCTGACCATCTTCCTCGTGAACGGCGTGAAGCTTCAGGGCGTGGTGAGCTGGTTCGACAATTTCTGCGTGCTGCTGCGCCGGGACGGCCAGTCCCAGTTGGTCTATAAGCACGCCATATCGACCATCATGCCGGCGCAACCCGTGCAACTGTACGAGCCGGCCGAAGACGACAACGATTGACCTCAAAGCTGATTGACCGCGAGGCGCCGCCCCAGCGCGCCATCGTCATCCATCCCGAGCGGAGCGAGCGCGGCTCGTCCCGCAGCGCGGAGGCGCGCCTGGAGGAAGCCGTCGGCCTGGCCGAGGCTCTAGACCTGGTGATCGCCGACGGGTTGATCGCGCCCCTGCGCCAGCGGACCCCAGCCACCCTGTTCGGCAAGGGCAAGGTGGCCGAGATCGGCGAGCTGGCGGAGGAGCTGGAAGCCGACGTGATCGTCGTCGACGACGCGCTCACCCCGGTCCAGCAGCGCAACCTGGAAAAGGCCTGGCAGGTGAAGGTCATCGACCGCACCGGCCTGATCCTGGAGATCTTCGCCCGCCGCGCCCGCACCCGCGAGGGCCGCCTGCAGGTCGAGTTGGCGCGGCTGTCGTATGAGCGCTCGCGCCTGGTCCGCACCTGGACCCACCTGGAGCGCCAGCGCGGCGGCTTCGGCGTCATGGGCGGCCCGGGCGAAACCCAGATCGAGACCGACCGCCGCCTGCTGGCCGAGAAGATCGGCAAGCTAAAGCGCGACCTGCTGGAGGTGCGACGCACCCGCGACCTGCAGCGCGGCGCACGCCAGCGCCATCCCCATCCGGCCGTGGCCCTGGTGGGGTACACCAACGCCGGCAAGTCGACCCTGTTCAACCGGCTGACCGCCGCCGACGTGGTCGCCGAGGACATGCTGTTCGCCACGCTGGATCCCACCTTGCGGCTGCTGCAGCTGCCCGACGGCCGCCCGGCGATCCTGTCCGACACGGTGGGCTTCATCTCCGACCTGCCGCACGAACTGGTGGAGGCCTTCCGCGCCACGCTGGAGGAGGTGCGCGAGGCCGACGTGATCATCCATGTCCGCGACATCGCCAGCCCCGAAAGCGACGCCCAGGCCAGCGACGTGCGCGTCGTGCTGGACCGGCTGGGCGTCGACCTGGAAGAGCGCCGTGTGATCGAGGTCTGGAACAAGCTCGACCTGGCGCCCGCCGACCGGCGCGACGAGATATTGGGCGACGCTCGCCGGACCTATCCGGCCGCCATCGTGACCTCGGCGGTGACGGGGGAGGGGATCGACGCCCTCCTGAACGCGCTCGCCGGCCAGGTGGACGAGGCCCCGCCGGTCTCGGCCCATGTGCCGCCCGGCGACGGCGCGGCCATCGCCTGGCTCTACCGTCACGGCCGGGTGGTCGATCGCGTGCCTGACGATGAGGGCGGCGTGCGCCTGGCCGTGCGCCTCAGCCCCCGGGCTTTGGGACAGTTCGAGCAGTTGTTCCCCAGGTCCGACGTCAGCTCGCTCTAGGTCTGCGGTCCTCGCTTCTCCGCCGCCTTGGCCGCGTCCCACAGGGCGTCCATCTCGGCCAGGTCCGACTGATCGGCGGTGCGGCCGCGTTCGGCCAGGCGCTGTTCGATGAACTGGAAGCGGCGCGTGAACTTGGCGTTGGTTGAGCGCAAGGCGTCCTCGGGCTCGATGTCGAGCTTGCGGGCCAGGTTGGCGACCACGAACAGGATGTCGCCCATCTCCTCGCGCATCAGCGCCGTGTCGCCGGCGTCGATCTCGTCCTGCAACTCGGCCAGTTCCTCGTGCAGCTTGGCGACCACGAAGTCGGTGTGGGGCCAGTCGAAGCCGACGCGGGCGGCCCGGGCCGTCAGCTTCACCGCCCGGGTCAGGGCCGGCAGGCCCACGGGCACGTCGTCGAGCAGGCTGCCGTCGCGGCCCTTGCCCGCCCGTTCGGCGGCCTTGATCGCCTCCCAGCCGGCCGATTGATCGGCGACCGAGGCGTACTGCGTGTCGGCGAAGACGTGCGGGTGGCGGCGGACCAGCTTGTCGGAGATGGCGTCGGCGACGTCGTCGAAGCTGAAGGCCTGTTGCTCCTGCGCCATCCGGGCATGGAAGACCACTTGCAGCAGCAGGTCGCCGAGTTCCTCCTTGAGGTCCTTCAGGTCGCCCCGCTCGATGGCGTCGGCGACCTCGTAGGCCTCCTCGACCGTATAGGGCGCGATGCTGGCGAAGGTCTGCTCGGCGTCCCACGGGCAGCCGGTGTCGGGATCGCGCAACCGGGCCATGATCTGCAACAGCCGCTCGATCGACGGCAGGTCACTTTGCGGGATTTGGCGCGGCATTGAGGATCGGCACGTCTTCCGGCGGCGGGGGCGGGAGCGCGGCCTCCTTCTCGCCGAGCTGGCGGAGAATCTCGGCGTGCCGCGCCTCCGTCAGGGGATAGCCGACCATGGCCCAAGCCGCCAGGAGGCCGAGCATCCCTGGGGCGAAGGCGTAGAGCGCCTGCAGGCCCATCATCGAGCTTTCGGTGCTGAGCCCGGGGTCGGCGGCGTTGAACCCCAGCGCGCCCAGCACGATCAGGCTGCCGGCCGCGAGCGCCGAGCCCACCTTCACCGTGCCGGTGAGGATGGCGAAGAGCAGCCCCGTCCGGTCCGCGCCGGAGGCCAGGCGTTCCTCATCCCCATAATCGGCCATCATCGCCCGCAGCAGCGTCGGCGCCGCGGAATAGGGGATGCCGGCGGCGATGAGGAAGGGGATGGCCAGCAGGAAATTCCCCGCCGGGAGCAGCACGACGGCGAACTGCACAGCGGCATAGAGCAGGCCGGCGATGATCAGGGTGCGCGCCTTGCCATATCGGCGGGCCAGGCGAGTCCAGATCACGGCGCCGCCGATGGCCGCGACGAAATAGATCAGCAGCAGGGCCAGGGATTCGATGCGATCGAACGCCTTCACCCGCAGGAAATAGAAGAAAAACAGCGTGCCCGCCACGCCCGGCGCCAGGCCCATCAACAGGTCCGCGGTCAGGATCCGCAGCACCGTGGGCCGCCGGACGAGGCGGAAATAGTCGCCCAGCGTCGCCGCAGAGCCCGATTGGCCAGCCGGGCGACGGGGCTCGTCCACGCGCCAGAGCGCCAGGGCGACCATCAGGGGCAGGGCGACCACGATCACCCACCCTTGCGCCCTCACCCCGCTGCCGGTGTCGCGGGTCAGCTGGAGGAGCGCCAGGGCCACGGGCAGCGCCAGGATGAGGATCATCCCCACCACATTGCCGGTCTGCCAGAAGGCATAGATGCGCGAGCGCTGGTGATAGTCGGAAGACAGGGTCGCCGCCCAGGCGGTGTGCGACAGGACGGTGATCGAGTAGCCGAAATAGACCACGATCAACCACGCCCAGAGATAGACCGGTCCGACTCCCGGACGGGCCATGAACAGCATCCAGACGCCCAGCATCACCGCCGGCGTGCCGATGGCGAACCAGGGCTTGAACCGGCCCCAGGCCCAGGTGGTGCGGTCGAGGACCGTGCCGAACACCGGGTCGAAGCCGATGTCGATCAGGCGGACGAGCAGGAACGCCAGGCCGACGAGGCCGACGTCGACGCCCAGCGACTCCGAGTAGTAGTTCGGCAGGGTGATCGCGAGGGGCAGGCCGAAGGCGGCCAGCGGCAGGCAGGGCGCGGCGAACGCGGCCAGCTTCCAGCTCGATCGGCGTTCGGCGGCCATGGCTTCCATCCGCGACTTCGTTGGCCTTCTCAGGCCGCCGGATCAAACCGCGCGCGGCGCGTCAGGACAAGTGACATCGCCGGCAGGTCGGCCCGTTCAACGGCTGGCGAGCCTCTGGCCGCGGGCCAGCCGTCCGGCGAAGCGGTCGAAGGTCCACTGGGCGTCGAACCATGTGGTCTTGGGCCAAGCCTGGGAGATGTCGGTCTCGTACCACTTGTAGCTCACCGGCGTGACCTGGCCGTCCATCGAGACCAGCTGGCCCTCGATCTTCGCGCCGCCCACGCCGAAGCTCTGGTAGGAAAGGCCGGGACGGTCGCTCATCTGCTTGAGGGTGGGCCGGTTGGGCTTGGCGTCGACCAGCACCAGCTCGACCTTTCCGCCGGCCATGATCCCGGTGCGGGCGATCTCGCGGGCGACGTCGGCCTGCAACTCGGCGGCAAGGCGCTCGACCTCGCGGACGCCGTAGGTGGTCTTGGCCTTCTTCATCAGCTGGGGCCCCACCGTGACCTGGACGCTCGCCTCCGGGTGGGTGCGGTAGGTTTCGGCGAGCGCCGCGGGGGCGACGGCGAAGGCGGCGACGGTCGCCAGGGTCAGCATGCGCATGGGAAAGCTCCTCCATGGAACTTGATATCGACCAAGATAGGCGCGCCGTGGGGGTCCCGCCACCGGCGCGCCGGTGCTTTCCCCGGCCGATTTCGATAAATTTCAGCGCGCGGGGGTTGCCCTGGACGCCGGAACAGCGTCTGTAGCCGCCCCTGCGCGTTTCGCCGGGGAGCTCTCCCCGATAGGTCGCCGATGCCGTTTCCCGCCACCCACCCCGCTCTCGCGGAGGCCCTCGACGCGCAGGGCTATCGCGAGCCCACGCCCGTTCAGGCCGCCGTGCTCGCTGCGGACGCCGCCGAGCGCGACCTGCTGGTCTCGGCCCAGACCGGGTCGGGCAAGACGGTGGCCTACGGTCTTGCGCTGGCCCCCACCCTGATGGGCGATGCGGCCCGGATGGGCGACGTCGGCCCGCCCATGGCGCTGGCCATCGCGCCCACCCGCGAACTGGCGCTGCAGGTCAGCGAGGAGCTGGCCTGGCTCTATCGCCCGGCGGGCGCGCGCATCGCCACCTGCGTGGGCGGCATGGACCCGCGCAAGGAACAGCGGGCGCTCGCCGCCGGCGCGCACATCGTCGTCGGCACTCCGGGCCGCCTGCGCGACCACCTGGAACGGGGCAATCTCGATCTGTCGGCCCTGCGCGCCGTCGTGCTCGACGAGGCCGACGAGATGCTCGACATGGGCTTCCGCGAAGACCTGGAGGAGATCCTCGATGCGACGCCGGCCGACCGCCGCACCCTGATGTTCTCGGCCACCATCGCCCGTGACATCGTGGCGCTCGCCAAGCGCTACCAGCGCGACGCGGTGCGGATCGACACCATTTCCCGCGACACCCCCCATGGCGACATCGACTACCGGGCCATCCGCGTCGCGCCCAACGACGTCGAGCACGCCGTGGTCAACGTGCTGCGGTTCTTCGAGTCCCCCGGCGCGCTGGTGTTCTGCAACACCCGCGACGCGGTGCGCCACCTGCACGGATCGCTGCGCGAGCGCGGCTTCTCGGTGGTGGGCCTGTCGGGCGAGCTGACCCAGAAGGAGCGCGCCGACGCCCTGCAGTCCCTGCGCGACGGCCGCGCCCGGGTGTGCGTCGCCACCGACGTGGCCGCCCGCGGCCTGGACCTGCCGGACCTGGGCCTGGTCATCCACGCCGACCTGCCGGTGAACAAGGCCGGCCTGCTGCACCGGAGCGGCCGGACAGGCCGGGCGGGGCGCAAGGGGACCTCGGTGCTGCTGGTGCCCTACACCCGCCGGCGCAAGGCCGAGCAGCTGCTGCTGTCGGCCAGCATCGAGGCTGCCTGGGCCGGTCCGCCCACGGCCGAGGAGATCCGCGCCGGCGACCAGGCGCGCCTGCTGGCCGATCCGCTGCTGACCGAAGCGGCGTCCGAGGAGGACCTGGCGCTGGCCAAGATCCTGCTGGCCAACAGCACGCCCGAGCAGATCGCCGCGGCCCTGATCCGCCAGCATCGCGCGCGGCTGCCCTCGCCGGAGGACATGTTCGACGACACCCGCATGCGCGACGCCCAGGAGGCCGATCGCGGTCGTCCCGACCGTGGACGTCCGGACCGTGACGACCGCCACGATCGCGGCGACCGGCCCGAGCGGGGCGAACGGCCCGAGCGCATGGCGCCCGAGGACGTGGTCTGGTTCCGCGCCAGCATCGGGCGGCAGAACAACGCCGACCCCAAGTGGCTGATCCCGCTGATCTGCCGGCTGGGCCATGTGACCAAGAAGGACATCGGCCAGATCCGCATCTTCGACCGGGAGACCAAGTTCGAGATCTCCAAGGCCGCGCAGGACCGCTTCACCACGGCTGTCCGCGCCGCCGCCGAGGGCGACATCCGCATCGAGCCGGCGGGGCCGCCCGGCCCCAACGACCGTCCCGGCCCGCGCTTCAAGCCGCCGACCCACGCCGCCAAGCCCCACGCCATCAAGCCCCGGCCCGACAAGCCGCGGCCGGAGGGCTTCAAGCCGCGCGCCGAGGGCTACAAAGGCCGGACGGAGGGCAGCTTCAAGCCCCGGACCGACAAGCCGCGCCCCGACGGGGCCAAGCCCCGCCCGCCGTTCAAGGGACCCGACAAGAACAAGGGCAAGCCCAAGCGGAAGTCCAACGACGGAAGCTGAAAGCTCGGCTGTTTCCGCCGCTCAGTCCTTTATCTTGACGCGTCGCAGCGTGTAGCCGGTCTTGGCCGGGATCTCCCTCAGGTCCCGGTCGAGTTGCCGGATCGCTCGCTCGCCGACTTTCAGGAAGGCCCGCGACCGGGCGGTCTCGTCGGGGTTGAGCTCATAGACCACGGCGTCCGGATCCACCGCGTCGCCGCGCAGGGTCGTCCAGTCGCCCGTTGTGACCCGCGGGACGGCGTCGCGTCCCAGATAGGTCTCCTCCAGCCGGTAGGTCCCTTCGGCGGTATCACGGTTCTCCTGGGTCAGGGTGAGGCGCGTCCGGACTCCGGGGCAGTCGGCGCAGGGCAGGGCGCCTTCGAAAACCCCCAGCACCACCTGCGGGCCCGCCGCCGCGCCCGCCGTCAGGGGCAGGACGGCGAGCATCGCCGCGAGCGCCAGGCTCGTCTTCATGGCCAACTCGTCTTCATGGGACATGTCTCCGTCGGAGACGTCACCGTGCCGGGGATCGCCCTGTCGGCGCAACCGCCGATCGCTCAACCCTGGCGACGGCCGCGTCTGAGCCGACGGCGCGTCTTGCCGACCACCCGCCAGGTCGGCGGCAGCAGCAGGCGCTCCAGCCGCAGCACCTGCTGCCAGGCGACGGGAAGGATTTCCGGCTCCCGGCGCAGCAGGCGGCGGATCGGGTAGAGCACCTTGGGGTGACGCCGCTGCAGGCCGATGAACCGCCGGCGCGAGGGTGGCGAGTTGCGCAGCACCACGATCAGCCCAACCACCAGCACCGGCGCGCCCAGATGCCCCGGCAACAGCGAGCCGACGACGCCGATGGCGATCAGCGACATCCCCAGCGTCACCAGAACGGCGCGGGCAAGCGGCTTCCAGATCGCGTTGCGCCAGTCGGCGTCGCGCTGAAATCCGGTGGAGGAGAGGCGGAGGAGGGACACGGCGAATCTACTGACGGAAACGGCGCAGAAGGCCCCGCGACCTTGGCCACATATGGCCGCTTCCGGGCGTTCCGAAAGGCCCCGCGGTGGTCTTTCTGTGGCCAGGATGCGAGCGCCGCCAAACGTGGCAATAGGGCCACGGTCCGTGGTTCCGAACTCGCCTCGCGCGCGAGTCAGGCGGCCGCGAGAATCCCGGCCAGCGCGTCCAGAAGCCGGGTCGTCTGGTCCTCGGTTCCCACCGTGATGCGCAGGTGGTCGGCGGTGCGCGGGCCGGGGAAATGGCGCACCAGCACGGCGCGCTCGCGCAGCGCCGCCGCCAGGGCCGCGCCCTCGAACCCGGGGCGGCGGGCGAAGACGAAATTGGCCGCCGAGGGCAGAACCTCGAACCCCAGGGCCTCCAGGCCTCGCGTCATCCGCCCGCGGCCGGCGATCACCGCCGCGCAGCTCTGCCGGAAATAGGCCTCGTCACGCACCGAGGCGACGGCGCCGGCCTGGGCCGGGCGGCCGAGCGGATAGGAGTTGAAGCTGTCCTTCACCCGCGTCAGCGCCTGGATCAGGGCGCCGTCGCCCAGCGCGTAGCCGACCCGCAGGCCGGCCAGGGCCCGGGACTTGGACATGGTCTGCACCACCAGCAGGTTCGGGTGGTCGGCGATCAGCGGAACGGCGCTCTCCGCCCCGAAGTCCACATAGGCCTCGTCGATCACCACGGGGATGTCGGGGTGCTCGGCGAGCAGGGCGGCGATCTCGGCGCGCGACAGGGCCACTCCGGTCGGCGCGTTGGGGTTGGCCAGGATGATCGCCCCCGCCGGGCGGCGGTAATCGGCGACCGCGATCCGCATCGCCTGATCCAGCGGCACGGTCTGGTGGTCGACGCCGAACAGCCGGCAATAGACCGGATAGAAGCTGTAGGTGATGTCGGGGAACAGCAGCGGCGCGTCGTGCTTCAGCAGGCCCGCGAACGCGTGGGCCAGCACCTCGTCGGAGCCGTTGCCGACGAACACTTGGTCAGCCGCCACGCCGTGATAGGCCGCCAGCGCCTGCTTCAGCGCCGTGGCGTCGGGATCGGGATAGAGCCGCAGGGTTTGCGCCGCCTCGGCGCGGATCGCCGCCAGCGCCAGGGGCGAGGGGGGCAGCGGGCTCTCGTTGGTGTTCAGCTTGACCAGGTCGGCGATGCGCGGCTGCTCGCCCGGCACATAGGGCTTCAGCGTGTGGACCAGGGGGCTCCAGAAGCGGCTCATTCCGCCATCTCTCGGCCAGCGCCGGACCAGCGCGTCTGGGTCGGAGGCGGATTTGACATCAAGCGGCGTCGGCCGCCGCAAAGTGGGCCATCTGGTCTTCGTACGCCTTGACGAAGGCCGGTCGGGCCGTGGCGCGCGCGACATAGTCGCGGCAAGCGGGAAAGTCCGCCAGCCCGCCGAACCGGTCGACGAGGCGCAGCACGTCGGCCATGAGAATGTCGGCGACGGAGAAGGTCCCGGCCAGCCAGTCGCGTCCCGCCAACACCGCCTCCAAGTGCTTGAGCCGGGCCTCAAGGAAGGAGTCGAAAAACTTGCGCATTGGCGTTTCGTTGGTGTCGCCTGAGAACATGAAGAAGGACCAGGGCTGGCTCGCCGCCTCGACAGAAGCGAGCGCTGCGAACAGCCATTCCTTGGCGTCGCTGCGGCCCCGCCGATCCACGGGCATCAGCTTGTCGCTCCGCTCGCCGAGGTGAAGCAGGATCGCGCCGCTCTCGAAGATCGAGAGGTCGCCATCGGTCAGCCACGGGACCTGGCCGAAGGGCTGGTGCGCGAAATGCCCGGGCTTGCGGTCCCGGAACGGCGTGCTTTCGACGCGGTAGGGCAGGCCGGCCTCTTCCAGCGCCCAGCGGACGCGCAGGTCACGAACATAGCCGCGCGGGGGCTCGGGAACCCAGTCGTAGGTGGTGAGGATCAGGTCGACCATTCGGCATCTCCGAGGAACAGCGGGAGCTTATCGAGGAGACCCCTCCAGCCTTCCTCGTGACTTTCGCGGGCCGCATCGTCAAGCGTCTCGCTGAGCCGTTGGTTCTCGACAATCGCGCATGATCGATCCGCGCAAACGCCTTGTCGATGTTGAGTTCAGGCCAGACCCCGCCGAACGGGTCTGACGGATCACGATTTTGGCCGCAGCCGGCCCAACAATCCGCTTGCGGCCCGATGGACTTGCGTTCAAGCCGATGGAGCCAGTGTCGGCGAGGGAGGGTTTGTGTCAGTGCATTCCAACGAGGTCACGGACCCGCTCAACTACGTCACCCTCGACTACGCGCCATTCTTCCCGCTGATCCAGCAGATCCTGGCCATGCCGGCGATCGACGCCTCGACCCTGGCTGAGCGCCGGGAGCCGAGTATGCAATTCGCCCCGCCGCCGCTCGAGTCCCCGAATTTCGTGGAGCGCGTCATTCCCGGCCCGCAGGGCGCGCCGGACGTCACGGTGTATGTCGTGAACGCGGGTGAGCCCGGGGCCGCGAAGCCTGCCATCCTGCATATACACGGCGGCGGCTTCGTCACCGGCGCGGCCAAGGATGGACTTCGCGCGCTGCAGGAACACGCCGCGGCCATCGATTGCATCATCGTGACGGTGGACTATCGCCTGGCTCCGGAGACCTGCTTTCCCGGCGCCCTCGAGGACAACTACGCCAGCCTGAAATGGCTCTATGACCATGCCGAGGAGCTTGGCGCGGATCGCGAGCGGATTGCGCTCATGGGTGAAAGCGCCGGCGGGGGCCACGCCGCGATGCTCGCCATCGCCGCTCGGGACCGGGGGGAGTTCCCCGTCCTTTTCCAGGCCCTGACCTACCCCATGCTGGATGATCGCACGGGCAGCAGTCGCCAGCCCCCCGCGCATATCGGACAGATCGCGTGGCGGCCGGCTGACAACCGCTTCTGCTGGACGTCGTTGCTGGGGACCCCGGCCGGCTCCTCAAGCGTCCCGGCGGGCGCCGTTCCGGCCCGTGTCGGAGACCTGCGCGGCCTTCCGCCCGCCTTTATCGCTGTCGGCTCGATCGACCTCTTCGTCGAGGAGGGCATCGAATATGCCCGGCGCCTCGTCGAAACCGGGGTTCCCGCCGAACTCCACGTCTACCCAGGCGTCTTCCACGGCTTCAACCTGTTTCCGAGCGAAACCACGCGCCAGTACAACGACGCCCTGCGAGCGGCGCTGAAGAACGCATTTGCGTTCGCAAAGGCCTGATTCATTGAAGCGCTCGCCGGGTCAAGCGCTCGACTGATCCGAGGGGAACGGGCGCGGAGCCTGAACCCAGACAACCGTTGAATAGTGGCGGCCTGAGGCGACTTAGGCCATCGGCTCGGGGCGAGGGTGCCTCGGCTGATAGACGCCGATCTTCGCGCCGCTGGGCAGGGTGAGGGCGGTGAGCACCCCCCAGCGCTGCTCGCTGGGCGGGGCGCAGTCGCGGCCGGCGGCCTGCATCTGGGCGATGAAGCCGGCCAGGTCGTCGCACATCAGGTAGAATTCGTGGGTCTCGCCCTCGGCGCCCGGATGGATGGCGATTTCCGACGGCGGCAGGCCGAAGATCAGCCAGCCGTGCCCCGCGTCCACATGGGTGAGCTTGAGCACATCGCGCAGGAAGGCCCGGTCGGCCTCGGCGTCCTTGGAATAGATGATCGAATGCGCGCCGATGATCATGTGAGCCTTGGTCCTTCGTCGATGACCGACGCCCCCAGATCGCGACGCCCTCC
>Ga0307513_10002696_pt1 | contig 24426 bp, 17 predicted proteins | sample 15_EM_MG_FD_202174 | JGI IMG/M metagenome (GOLD analysis project Ga0307513, IMG submission 202174) | Populus trichocarpa ectomycorrhiza microbial communities from riparian zone in the Pacific Northwest, United States - 15_EM | ecosystem: Host-associated > Plants > Roots > Unclassified | place...
TCTTCGGTTGAATCCTGTCACTATACCTAACCAGTCCTGCCACTTTGTGCCACACTGCGCCACAAAATATTAATCACTTTCATGCACCCCCGAGTACAGCCTCGTTCGCAAAGTTCTCGCTGATCGGTAGGTATCTTAGCAAAAGTCTGGGGACAACCCATGTACCGGTACAAGAATTTGCACTTCAGGTTTTCAGCAGACACTTGTACCAGTACATTTGTTACTGCAATATTTTTCCCTGGTACCTCTTGATCCGCGAGAACTTTGCGAACGAGGCTGTACCGGTACTATGGATGGTGGATTGAACACAGCCCCAGTGCTTATTTGCGGGCTTCCCACAAAAAGGGTTTTGTCGGGGTTGTCAAAGGTCAACTAGGAGGCAAGCACTAAATGGGTCGGCCACCACAATGCATGTGCTATCATAAATGAAGGAGGAATCTTTTGCTTTCCTGTGCTTGAGCACTGAACTGGTACTCGAGCACTCGAGCACAGGTAGGCGATCGTTACCTGCTTGCCGATAGGTTGCCTCCATGGATGGTGTAAGCGACAAGGATGCCGCAAGTGCCAAGAGACGCATCTCCCGAGCGCGCATCCCCCTGCAACTAGATCATCGCACGAAATTCCCATACTCATGATCAACGGCGGTTTCAACACCCATACCCCACAACACCCTAAGTACTCCATAGTACTTGAGTATAGTACTCAGTCGGCCTAGAGGAGGGGGAAAAAGAGATACCCTGGCAGCGGAGCCAAGTCGGAAACGCGGCAGCCCATACCACTCTGGTGGGCTGCTGGGAATGGGTACTATACGAGGAAGTAGTGAAGCCACTCCCAGACCGCGAAGGTATCAACCCCGATGAACCTGATGTGCACTGGAGTGCAACCGAACCGCGCTCACGGAGGCTACCAGGAGAGGGCAAGGTGGAGTTGTGAAGCTACTAAGTTACAACGGGGAGGTTGCTAGCGCGAAAAGATGTCGACCCCGTTCTCGATGTCACAGCGGCCGACGGCTACGGGGAGGGCGCGTGCAGGGTACGGTCGTGAATGTGGTTTTACAAGTGTAGGGGGGGCGGTATCAACCCTGACGGGCAGGATGAGCCGTCAAACACCGACATCCTGGATAGTGGACACGGGAGCGTTGCTGGGCTCCTAGGTCTCTGGAAAGACCCGGTCACCAGCATGGTTAAATGCCCGGGGAGTATTTTTCTTTTCGCCCAGCCTCCTTGAAGACGGAGATTTTGTATTTTGCAAACATCTCTGCGCTAATTTGCTCAGACACGGCCTTCCAGCCTGCTGGGGTCTGCGGCTTCACTTCATGCGCCCTTCCCGTTCTGATTCTCCTTCGAGTTCAGTTGTTTCCGAACGCTATGCTTGTTAATTATCTATCGGTATGATTCATGTGTTGATGCAGGTCCCGTGGTGTGGATGGGTTTGGATGGGATGGGAATGGACACAATGTGGTTGATCGGGCACCGCTGGCGCAGCTTGTAGGATTTAGCTTGATTAGTTATATAAGTTTATGCTATAAAGTCGTTAACTTTTGCTAGGGGTTCTATCTCCTCCGCTAGATCTAAATTTAGTTAGGACCTTGTTTTCTACTCATAGATTCCCCTTTTTGCGTACTACGCACTATAATATCCCGCCATACTCATATAGGGTGACGCGATACCATCTAATGTTGCAATTAAGGCCTGTGTGCGACAAACGGGAGGAGGTTTTCAAGACTCATATCTCACCGCCCGCATATATGGACCCGCAAACTCTTGTTTGGAGAACCGCGTGTTCTCTGATAATGCCGCGTCCCTATGCTGCAACTCAGCATTGCACCTAGTTTCTCACTGTATCTGCTGGGAGTGAGCCCGACAACCCGCCCAAAGCGCAGCAACCCGCGAAAGGCCGACCGGGTTAGGGGAGGAAGAAAGTGAAAACAACAGCAAAAAAGCATAATGAGCCGACACCTGTCAAGCTCTGAGGCTCGAGGTCTCGATTGAGGCCTGGCTTGTTCGATTGTGTGCCGGCAGCTTATCAAAAAACGTGATCTGATCATCCGACAGCCTACCTAAGCCGATCTCGTTCTCCCCCGCTCTACCCTATGTGGGGCACGGCGGGGCATCCATAGTATCCCGGACGAAAAAAAGAACAAGGAAAACAAAAACAGAGCAAAAAATGGAATCCACAAATATGTCTAACCAAGCAGAAATACAAGAGATTGCCCTCCACGCATTTCCGCGGGGCCAGGTGCTGGGCTCCAGGTCTCAGATCAACTGCACAGTCAGTAAATTGCTTCCAAATATCTCCAGGCCCTGGAGACTATGCTAGTCTACTTGGACTAGTAAGCCATTTTGCCTGAGGTCGCTAGTTGTCTCTCAGTTCTCCTAGGTCCACACAGCTGTTCAGTATCATACTAGTAATGTAGTGATAATTGTGACAAGGACGGCTATTCATTGCAACCAAAAATTAGCTATAGCCTCGGATTTAAGTGTTGTGCAGTAGGGCTCCGTTTTACTGTATATGTGATGAGATTACAGGTATTACGCGATCTTGCTCCCAAGGAGTTTCCTATCGCGACACCGTCCAAGCCTGAGTCCTAACAATTAGACATACCTGCGCTCTGGTTAGTCGGCAGATCGGTAATCAACGTAGACGTACTTGTACCATATGCCACACCACCGCGGGGTCCAACAGCTCTATGATAGGTAGGTTATCACTTGAATTTTTTCCAGGAAGCATTCATGATATCAGATATGCTCTATTCCAGCCACGAACTAACTTAGTAACTTAGGGAATATCCGATTGGCGGTTAGGCTAGTTGCTGATTGGGATATCTACTGTAGCTTGGCCAAAAATTACATGTCGGCCTATCTTCACTGAGCATGTACCGAAGTTTGCATTTCTTTTAGAACGTTAATACTGTTAGGGTTTAAACTTGACTTTCTTAACTTGCTGCTTCTAGCTTATCTGTAATAAACTCATGCTAAATAGGTAGTTAGTCACGATCTTGGGGTGGTGGTTGCCTAGGCTTGGCGAACAGGGGCTTCTATGTAACTTAGGTTTTCTTCTCTCACGCTTCCCTTCCTTCTCGACACACGGAGAACCACCAACGACCTCCGACTGAAGAGAGGCCAACGGCAACAAGGACCGTGTGTCTGGAGGAAGGAAAATTGGACCTGTACTTACTAGCTAGTCGGACAACCTGTTGGGTTGGGCTTTCTTTAAGGCGGGAATTTTCTGTTTTGTGTGGTTTGTAGGGTTGATTTTGGGCGATACCTTAGTGAATTGAGATTGATCGTGGCTTGTGGGATTTTGTTTTCTACTTGAGTGTGCTTTGAAAGTGACAATTGTTTTCACGCACTTCTCCGCTTCCATCAAGTAGAAACTATTCGGTGGATTTTCTTCTTTTCAATACCAAAGAAAACACAATTAGAATCCGGCAGGTATAGTAGTTTGCCTCACGATTGGGACAGTTTCCTGATTGATGAGGAATGTTGGGTGTTTAGCAATATAATACTTAAACTGGTTGGTTATTCTAATAAATACTGTAGAGTGACCTGGGATACTGAGCCCACTCGATAGGATATTAGACCACTCGAGTACTCGAGTACATTCCATTGGGAACTTAAAGAATAGATTGCCCCTCTACCGGAGCATAAGTGGCGGTGCCATTCCGTGAGCTTGGATCATGAGGCTCTTATAACAAGTGATTGCTTGGCGGTAAATGATTGGATAGTGATTTAGCAAAAGGAGCCACACCGCCGCTTTTTCAGCCGGCTGGCTCATTAATAAAACTCCCCCCCCATATCGCCATCTAGCTTACCACTGTGACATATCGACGATCAACACCTCAGATAGGCCATCATGGAATTCACAGCATATACGCACTCTGCTAACAGCGGTAATGTCAACTGCAATAACGTCTCGAACAGCCACAATAATATCGTCAATCTGAACCAAGTCATAGCCGATGAGAATCCAGAGATTATGCGATGGCTCTCACCACTGGACCCCCGGAGAAGGCACCAGGATGTGCGTACCGACAGGTTTGATAGTGTGGGGAGCTGGTTTTTGGAATCAAGGGAGTTTCGGGAGTGGAGAAGTGGTGAAGGTGGGGCAGACAAGGCCGTGTTGTTTTGCTACGGGAATCCAGGAGTGGGAAAGACATTTCTAAGGTAAATGGCTGGCCCCCGCGAACAAGTGGGAGATATTACTGACAGGTGGCAATATTAGTTCATTAGTGATCGATAGCCTATGTGATGAGCCTAGCGAGGAAGATATTGCGATTGCGGCATTCTACTGTGACTTCCGCGACCATCAGGAACAGACCACTGCCAACATTATGGGAGCCATCCTCAAGCAGCTGGTAGCTAGAGATGAAGTTCTGAGGCACATGCAGACGGCATTTCAAAAGGCGAAAAGGGAGCTCGGTGGCCGGGGTCTGCGACTTCCTGATATGGTGCGAATGCTGAAGCAGGCTATTGCCACATTACCGCAGGTCTTCATCTGTATCGATGCATTGGATGAGTGCCTTTCTAAGAATCTACCGGAGCTCCTTGTGTCACTGAAGGACGTCCTTCGGGGGTCGCCGAGGACACGAATATTCCTCACCGGGAGGCCTCATGTTGAGGCTGAAATTTTAAGATATTTCACCACTGGGGTTACAGCACCAATCAGTCCGAGCACGCGTGAGATTGAAAGATATTTAGAGAAGAAGTTGGAGATGGACACCATGCGGGACGCGATGTCGGATACTTTGCATGCGGATGTCTTGAAAATTATTCCCGAAAGAATCCATGGAATGTAAGAACATCCAAGCTTCCCACTCTATGCATGACCCTATATTGACCAATGACGGTCCCCAGATTCCTTCTTGTTTCGTTAAACATTGACGCTATCCTGGGAGAGGTTACCATCTCAGATAGAAGACAGAAGTTGAACGAGATGACAATGGGCAATCATTTGGGGGATGCATACGCGACAACCCTAACACGAATAAAGGCCCAGAAGGGGAGTAGATCCAGACTCGGAATGGAAGCCCTGATGTGGGTGTTGAGCTCGGAGCGACCATTACACACCACCGAGCTATGCCATGCCTTAGGGGTAAAGATAGGATCCACTGATCTGGATGTTGAAAACGTTCCTACAATTCGAACACTCCTAGCGTGCTCTTTGGGTCTTATCACTGTTGAGGAATGCTCCTCCACCGTTCGGCTTGTCCATTTCAGTTTACAAGAGTATTTATCCGATAACCTAAGCCTGTTCCAAAGCCCACACTCAGTGATGGCGGAGGTTTGCTTGACCTACCTCGGTTTTCGGTGTCTCCAGGAACTTTCACCTCTTAGTTCGACTCTATCAGCCCTCCCCTTTGCCAGATATGCTTCCGGCTACTGGGGAACGCACATGAGGAAGGGGGGGGTCGGGAGTCTGGCTCCTCTTGCACTGAAGCATCTGCTTGAATTCGAACAGCATATATCTTCTCAACTGCTCTTTCTACGATACTACGAAGATCAGAGCTCTTGGGAGGATTTCTGTGAGAGGCGTGACCTTAAGGGCCCCACAGGGCTCCATGGAGCGGCATTTTTCGGGATTGTGGAGATAGTTGCTACGCTATTGGCGATGAAGGAATGGGATATCAATGCAACCGATGCTAGAGGTAGAACGGTGCTCGCGTGGGCAGCTGTAGGAGGCCATTCGGATGTTGTAGCGATGATATTACAACGAAAGGATACCGAGGCCGATACAGCGGGCACCGAATATGGCATGACACCGCTCTGGTTGGCTGCGAAGTACGGGCATGAGGGAGTAGTAAAGCTGCTATTGGAACGAGGGGACGTCAACCCCAACACCACAGACACTGAATATGGTTGGGCACCACTCTCGTTGGCTGCGGAGAGAGGGCATAAGGGAGTAGTAAAGTTGCTATTGGAGCGAGGGGACGTCAATCCCAACACCACAGACACTAAATTTGGTCGGACACCACTCTCGTGGGCTGTGCAGAGCGGGAATGAGGGGGTAGTAAAGTTGCTATTGGAGCGAGGGGACGTCAACCCCAACACCACAGACACTGAATATGGTTGGGCACCACTCTTGTGGGCTGTGCAGAGCGGGAATGAGGAGGTAGTAAAGTTGCTATTGGAGCGAGAGGACGTCAATCCCAACACCACAGACACTGAATATGGTTGGGCACCACTCTTGTGGGCTGTGCAGAGCGGGAATGAGGAGGTAGTAAAGTCGCTATTGGAGCGAGGGGACGTCAACCCCAACACCACAGACACTGAATATGGTTGGGCACCACTCTTGTGGGCTGTGCAGAGCGGGAATGAGGAGGTAGTAAAGTTGCTATTGGAGCGAGGGGACGTCAATCCCAACACCACAGACACTAAATTTGGTCGGACACCACTTGCATGGGCTGCGGAGAGCGGGCACGCGGAAGTAGTAAAGCTGCTATTAGAACGAGACGATGTCGATCCTGACATACCAGACCTCAACGGCGAAATAGCCCTCCAATTAGCTGCCTCGCATGGGAATTCAAGAGTTGTAGAGTTGCTCTCAGCACCTAAACCCTCCCTTGCCGTCCCTGTGGATATCGACAAAGTCCCTGAGCGTCCTTCACCTGATCCGTCTCATTTACTTCAACTCCCCCCTCAATCTACCCCTCCGGTTTCCCCTTCACCCCCCCAACTCCTTCCCCCGAGCACTCGACCCCTCCTCGGAAAAGTGATCAGCTCCTTCATGATTGTTTCCTCTTTAGTTTTTCTCTTCTATTTTCTCGCTTTCACCAGTCCCTCCTTTTCCTTATCAACCATATTTTCGCCCACATTTCATAGATGATTACTGTATCATACATGAAGAGTGAACGTGGACGAGACTTTCATGGATAAGCTAAATATATAAACGTGGGTTCAAGTACGAGAAGGGATGGGGTCCTGTGGCGCATAATTTATACTCATTTATTTCTGTCGTCGTCAATTATCTTTTATTTTTCCCGTCTCTTATTAGTAATTACAATCGTGTTCTTCTCCTTTCATTACTAGACCACCGTCTATTCTGTATTACAACCTTCCGAGATGAGACATCAGGGAATCTAATAAGTCAGTTGAACAGACTTTTTCCCCCTTCTGTCTCAACCACACATCCAGCAACAACAACGAGGCTTCCTTAGTAAGCTGGGCTGAATGGAATGACGAAACAAAAAAATTTAAAAAAAGCGAGAAGAAATTGAAACAGCAGATACCTCTCACTTAATTGAATATACAAGAGGGAACTTCCTGCCAGATCCCACATTGCTAGAGAAGTTAGGTTTTTTCGCCCTAAGTCCTTAGACCCGGTGCGAGAGAAGCAAATTGTTTCCAACTTCATTGAGGCCCCGAGGAGACCATGCTATATACTTCACTATGTAGTATGTTGAGCTGAACTTTATGCGATGTACTGCCGGTATCGTAAATCCAATCCAACTCAACTTGAAGCAGATGGTGATCCGAGCTAGAGTGTCTTCTTGATACACCAGGAGACGACAACAAGTTCACATTTTTCATAAGCTCCAACACCTAAATAATGTGAGCGCGCATTCACCTCCTAGTACAACTTACCTCATGGATACCCTCAGCCAGATGAGAAACAGATCACTCCACGGCACTTTAACTAGAGTACAAGCCATATCGATTTCCACAGAGCTCTCACAAGTGAATTCTACTTGTAAAGGGTCGATACAAAAAAAGGGAAAGAAAAAGGAAAAGAAAGAGGCATAAAAAGCTACCACACTCTCGGCTGAGATTTGTCTTTTTTCCTTTTTTCCAAAATATAAGAAAGTAGATGGAGGACCAAGTGGCCAGGAAGTAAGGAAGCAAAACACAAGTAGAATAGTGATTGATGCTGAGTTAATGCTCGGCGGGCGGGAATTGAGAGACATGGGAGGGGGGTGGGGTTTGCTCTTACGCAGCCCATTCTCGTCACGTATCAGATGGAACAAAATGGAAGTTGGAATGTGGTCATGAGGAAGAAGCAGAGGGGAAAAAGAATGAGGGAAAAACAAAGACATCAAGTAGCAAGAAGAACCTCGCATTGTATATGTACTATACTATAGGGTTCTTAAAGAAAAGGAGGAGAGAACATGATAGATGAGATTGGTAGATAGATAGCTTGAATGTGGAGAAGTAGTGCACACAGGTACGACAAAAGGAGAGCCAGAGAGGGTGGATTTCAGGTGAAGTTTGGTGATGCGATAGTGAAATATCCCAAGCGAGATGTTCTCTGAGTGAGGGGCAATTTTCGTAAATGCAAGACTTCCAGATCATTTTGGACTCAGCATGGCTATCTATATACTATAATCCTATGTGAAATCATTAGCTTAAAGTCGGTAACTTCTGCGAGGGATTCTGCCTAGACCACAACGTCCCTATTCAACTTAGGCCTGACCCTGCCCCCCACTTGAAAATTCCCTTTTATGCGTACTGTGCACGGTTTCGGCACCCGGCAGGACTTACATGGGGTAATGCGATAATATTCAATGTTGGGGATAAAGACCGGGTGGGATGAAAGGGAAGAAGGGGGGTTGTCAAGGTTCATATCTCATCACTCGTATATCTTGGACCTGTGCACTACCCTCTAAAACGCTAGTGTGCTATCTCGATCATCTGATAATGACTCAGCCCTATGCTACCACTCAACATTATTATACTCGTACAGTCGCACCTAGATAGTGAACCTAGCTATAGTGAACGGCAAGACTGTAGTTGGCTCGTTAAGCTTAAATTCTATGTCCGGAAAACACTATTCCTTCTTGCAATGTTTTGTCTCAGATTGCGAAGGGGAAGGGCCTGACCCCGATGGTGGATCCAACGAGCAAATACGCTACCTGTAGGGAACGATGGAAGGAACTATGAGGCATCTGAGTACCGTCAGCCAAAGCCTATGGGACCAAACGCGGAGGCCCGAGGTCTGGGCCTCGCCTAACCGTCCGCTTTCAGCATGGGTGCGATTGACCATCGGCAACCTTATCTACAAGTAATTTGATCTCCTTGGCACTTGCCCCCCCAGCCACAATCCGTCATCCCTAGCGAGCTGGGCAGGAGAAAATAGATAAATGAGCCGATTGAAAGTGTGGAAAAACCAGCTGCTGAATCACCACGCTGCCAGGTTGGGATTGAGCTTGTAACTACCAAAGGAGCAAATCACTTCCAACTCTCCCACCCTGGGCCTCCAGGGGCTTGGGCTGGCCTATCTGCCCAGCAAAGTACCGGCATATATCGTAGGGTCACTAGTTATATTTCAATACATCTGCGTGTTTGCCCCACCGCCATTAGCCTAGGGACTGTGCTAAAATTCGCAGGCACTCTGCTTGAGTACGAGTACTCCTAATGTGACACTTGCGAAATGGACCCTGTTGCATAATACTAGAATTCTGAGGCTCTGCATGATCTTTGACTTTATAAGAAGTGTTTATTCGCGGGTTTTCTACAAAAAACCCTATCGGGGTTATCGGGACAGATGTTAAAAGTTAATCTAAAGATAAACACTAAGCGGGTCGACCACCGCAATGGATGTGCTAAGTATGGAGGTTAAGCACCCGCGTGCACTCTTATATCACCAGGGCCACCGCGCTTCCCAAACCGCTTTTAGGGACATAAGAACTACAACTGCCTCTAACATTGCGGGTTAAGAATGTAGAAAGATTCGTTTGTGCAAAGGAGTTGCAACATAAAAAAATGTATGATACCATTGGCTAGAAATTGTATGACACGCCGAGAGCCAGCAACCAAAACCCTACACATACCAAAACTGTTACTTTTTCAACTCTGGCACGCTCTATAAGAGCGCACGCAAGTGCTTAACCTTGGTAATGAAGGAATAATCAGTTGGCTACCCCCCAAGAACTAGACTACGTGATTATTACTTGCTTGCTTATCAGTTGCGCGTGAGGATGGTGTAAGCGCCAAGGACGCTGGAAGTGCCAAGAGAATTTAGCCGCGAAATCGTATTCTTCGAATGCGCAGCCCCCCCTGCGACTCGACCGTCCCCAAGAGACCTCACTCATGATCAACACCCCCATACCCCACAACACCTCGGCGGTCAGAACTTGAGAGGGAAAAAACGTCCGGATACATATAGCGACAAAACCAAACCGAAAAGGCGACAATCCGCACTCCAATGGGCCGCTGAAAACTGATACAAGGAAATAGTGAGACTGCTCCTAGAAGACGAAGATACCGGTATATCAACCCCGACGCGCCTGATGCGCGCAACCGAACGGCACTCACGGAGGCTGCCAGGAGGGGCACGAGGGAGTAGTGAAGCTACTCCTACAACGGGGAGGCTCTTATCATGAAAAGATGTCAACCCCGGTTCTCGATGTCACCACGGCCGAGCGCCGCTCTTGTGGGCTACGGAGAGAGGGCACGAGGATGTGGTGAGGGTGTGGTGAGGGTAAATGTCAACCCTGACAAGCAAGACGCGCGCGGTCAAACACCGACCTCCTACGCCTCGGAGAATAGCCACGAGGATGTGGTTAAGCTTCTACCGCTGTCTGCTGGCCTGCCGTGTCTGCCGTTTTTATTCTCTTTCGAGCTCAATTGTTTCCGAACGCTATGCTTGCAAATCATCTGTCGTTGTGGTTTATGCGTCAACGCAGATCCCGTGCTGATGGGTTTGGATGGGGATGGACACAATGCGATTAACTGGGCACCTCCGGCTCGACCTGCGGGATTTAGCGTGGCTGGTCATATAAGTTTATGCTACAAATTCGTTAACTTTTGCTAGGGGTTCTATCTAGACCATAGCCCCTTCTTTATTTTATCTAAATTTAGCTCGGACGTTGTTTTCTACTCATAGATTCCCCTCTTTGCGTACTGCGCACGGTACAAATATCCCGCCATACCCATATAGGGTGATGTGATACCATCAGATGTTACAATGAAGGCCGAGTGATAAAGGGGAGGAGGTTGTGAAAGTTCATGTTTTTCCCAATTGAAACAGTCGGCTATCCCTACGGGCACTTGGAAGCTCTTAATGTTTGAGGAGGATGTCTTGATCTTAATTCTATCTTTGCACTTATGGGGAAATCAGAAAACCCTCCGTGTTCCTTCTCCCCTTCTTACCCTCACTTCCCTCACGTACCAATCGCCGCGCTCCTTCTCCTATCTAACTTCGCCTAATCTCTTCTCTCCCATTCCCTTCTGTTCCTGCCTCTTCGTTTATCTTCTCTTCTCTTCTTTCCATCCTGACTTCTTTCCTCATCTCCCGACTCTACTTCCTTCTCCAGCTTCGAGATCATTCTTATTTGTCCTTTATGCGAGAGATAATAAATTTCAGATATGTAGCTGTTCTCGATGCCGGTGATTCACAATACATGTTACATTACTCGAATATCTTGGGCTAGCGCACTATCCTCCATAAAAAGCCGTGTGCTGTTTGGATAATCTGGCAAAGCCGTTGGCCTACACCATGGCTGGAGATTGTTCTTTCTTGTCATACTGGGAGGGGGGCTACTGCTCACTAAAAGCGCGGCAACCCTAGGGGGGCGGCTGAAGGCGAGTGGAGTATGAGAGAAAGTTTGCATATCATGGGAAACACCTGAATCAGCAAATACACGATAGAGAACAAAACACCTCATGGAGCCAACGCGACGGGAGCAAGCAGTTGGGCTTGAGGTCTCGAGTGGGGCCCCAGCAATCCGCTTGTGCGGAGTACGGCATATCAAAAAGTGCGATCTAATCATCCGATAATCTATCTGATCAGATCTCTTTTTCCATCGTGTTCTCCCCGGTCTAGCCGCATGGAGGCGTCCCTAGCGGACCGAGCAGAGGAAAAAAGAAGAAGGGAAATAAAAAGGGGAGCAAAAATGGGACGACGGATATCTCTAACTTGGTTGAAAATGAGGGAAAAGCCCGTCGCTGGAAGTGCACATTGACAGGAGCTGGGCCAGGTATAAACTGAGACAACTCTGACGAGGTCTCGGAGTCCGCGCTGGCCTAGTTGTACCAGCAAGCTTGCTTCACGATAGTTTACCGAGGTTGGGCACCTTGCACTACTCAGACTGGTTGGTTATCCTAATGGACGCGATAAAGGTAACCTAGGATACTAAGTATATCTGACAGATTACCGGACTACATTTCATTGGGAGCTTGAAGCATGGATTGTCCCTCTGCCCGAGTATAAGTGTTGGGATTACATTCTGTGATATTTGAGCTCATATCATCACTCTTACGATTCTCCGTGCGCTGGTGTTTACTTGGCGGGGGATGATTGGATAGCAATTCCAACACCGCGAGCCGCATTCTAACTTTTCAGCAGCTGGGGAATTTCATAAAACCCCTCGATATCTCCATGTTGCTTAAGGCTGTGATATATCTTCGATTAACCCTGCGGGCAGAACATCATGAACGGCACAGCAGATCTGCACTCGATTACCGCCCGCAATTCCAACAGCTATAACGTAACAAATAGTCATAATATCATAAATCTAAGCCAAGTCATAGCCGATGAGAACACAGAGATCATGCGGTGGCTCTCGCCACTGGACCCCCGGAGAAGGCATCAGGATGTGCGTACCAGCAGGCTAGATGGTGTGGGAAGTTGGTTTTTAGAAACAGGCGAGTTTCGGGTGTGGAGAGGTGGTGATGGTGGATCAGATAAGGCTGTCTTGTTTTGTTGTGGGAATCCGGGAGTGGGAAAGACATTTCTAAGGTAAGCGACTGGTCCTCTGGAAGACGCAGGAGTTATCACTGATGGCCAGAAATATTAGTTCATTAGTGATGGATAGCTTGTGTGACGAACCTAGCGAGGAAGACACCGTAGTCGCGGGGTTCTACTGCGACTTTCGCGGCCAGCAGGAACAGACAACTGCCGACATCATTGGAGCCATCTTAAGACAGCTTGTGGTTAGGGGGGGAGTACTGGAGCACGTGAAAGCGGCATTTCAGAAGGCGAAAATGGAGCTCGGCGGTAGAGGTCTGCGACTTTCGGATATGGTGGAGATGCTGAAGCGTGCTATCGCCAAATTACCGCAGGTCTTCATCTGTATCGATGCATTGGATGAGTGCCTTCCTAAGCGTCTACTGGAGCTTCTTGGGTCACTGAAAGATATCCTTCAAGAAACACCGAGAACGCGAATATTTTTCACGGGGAGGCCTCATATTGAGGCCGAAATTAAAAGATATTTTGCCGCGGGGGTCATAATACCCATCAGCCCTACCAGGCATGAGATAAAAAGATATTTGGAGAAGAAGTTGGAAATGGATACCATGCGCGACGCGATGTCCGATGCTTTGCGGGCCGATATCTTGAGAATTATTCCCGAAAGAATCTCTGAAATGTGTGTAGGAGCATCGGTGATTCCCGCTCAATGCACGATTTTGTATTAACTTGCGATGATCTGTAGATTCCTCCTTGTTTCGCTAAACATCGACGCTATCCTGGGAGAAGTTACCATCTCGGAGAGAAGGCAAAAGCTGAATGCGATGACCAAGGGCAATCATTTGGGAGATGCATACGCGACAACCCTAATCCGAGTGAGGGCCCAGAAGGGGGGTAGATCCAGACTCGGAATGGGAGCCCTGATGTGGGTATTAAACTCGGAGCGACCGTTACACACTAGCGAGCTATGTCATGCCTTAGGAGTAAAGGTAGGATCCACTGATCTGGATCTCGAAAACATTCCTACAATCCGAACACTCCTAGCGTGCGCTTTGGGGCTTATCACGGTTGAGGCATCCTCCTCCACTGCGCGGCTTGTCCACTTTAGTTTGAAAGAGTATTTGTCCGATAATCCAAGCCTACTTCAAAGCCCACACTCGATGATAGCGGAGGTTTGCTTGACATACCTCAATTTTCGGTGTATCCGGGAGCTCTCGCCAACTCTTAATTTGGCCCCGTTGACAGTCCCCCTTCTCGGATATGCTTCTAGCTACTGGGGAAAGCACATAAAAAAGGAGAAGACGGAGGGTGTAAGCCCGCTTGCCCTGGGGCTTCTGGCTGACTTCGAACGGCATGTATCCTCTCAGCTGCTCTTGGTACGTTACCATGAAGATAGGCATTGGTGGGAGCCTGGTTTTGATGCGAGGGGCGGCCCCAGGGGTTTTACCGGACTGCATGGAGCGGCCTTTTTCGGGATTGTGGAAACAATCGGTGCGCTATTGGTCATAAGGGAATGGGACCTTAACACAACGGATACTATGGGCAGAACGGCACTTGCGTGGGCAGCTGAACGAGGTCATGCGGATGTCGTAAAGATACTATTACAGCTAAAGGACGTTAATCCTAACGCGGTAGACATCGGATATGGTCGAACACCACTCGGGTGGGCTGCGAAGAACGGGTATGAGGGAGTAGTAAAGTTGCTATTGGGACGAGAGGATATCAACCCCAACGCTGCAGACGCCGAGTGTGGCCGAACTGTACTCTGGTGGGCTGCGATGGGCGGGCATGAGCAAGTGGTAAAGTTGTTACTGGGACGAGAGGATATCAATCCCAACACTGCGGACACGAGATATGGTCGGACACCTCTCTGGTGGGCTACGACAAACGGGCATGAGGGAGTAGTAAAGTTGTTACTGGGACGAGAGGATATCAATCCCAACACTGCGGACACTCTATTTGGCCAAACGCCACTCTTGTGGGCTGCGAAGAACGGGTATGAGGGAGTAGTAAAACTACTATTGGGACGAGAGGATATTAATCCCAACACTGCGGATGCCAAATGTGGTCTAACGCCACTCGTGTGGGCTGCGAAGAACGGGCATGAGGGAGTAGTAAAGTTGCTATTAGGACGAGAAGATATCAATCCCAACACTGCAGATACTGAATGTGGTCGAACACCACTCTTGCATGCTGTGACTAACGGGCATGAAGGGGTAGTAAAGTTTCTATTGGGACGAGAGGATATCAATCCCAACACTGCGGACACCAGATGCGGTCAAACACCACTGGGGTGGGCTGCAGTGAACGGGCACGAGGGAGTAGTAAAATTGTTATTGGAACGAGAAGATATCAATCCCAACACTGCTGACACCAAATATGGTCAAACGCCACTCTGGTGGGCTGCGGTCGGCGGGCATGAGGGAGCAGTAAAGTTACTATTGGAACGAGAGGATATCAACCCTAACACTGTGGACACCAAATATGGTCAAACACCACTCGTGTGGGCTGCGATGAACGGGCATGAGGGAGTAGTAAAGATGCTATTAGAACGAGGAGATGTCAATCCCGACACTGCGGACGCCAAATATGGTCAAACACCACTCGTGTGGGCTGCTGAGAATGGGTATGAGGGAGTAGTAACGTTGCTATTAGGACGTGAGGACATCAATCCTAACACTGCGGACACGAGATATGGTCGGACACCTCTTTGGTGGGCTACGACAAACGGGCATAATGGAGTAGTAAAGTTGCTATTAGGACGAGAGGACATCAACCCCAACACTGCGGACACTCTATTTGGCCAAACGCCACTCTTGTGGGCTGCGATGAACGGGCATGAGGGAGTAGTAAAGATGCTATTAGAACGAGATGATATCAACCCCGGCACTGCAGACACTAAATATGGTCAAACACCGCTCGTGTGGGCTGCGGAGAACGGGCACGAGGGAGTAGTAACGCTGCTATTGGGACGAGAGGATATCAACCCCAACACTGCGGACACCGGATATGGTCGAACACCTCTCTGGTGGGCTACGACAAACGGGCATGAGAGAGTAGTGGAGTTATTACTGAGACGAGAGGATGTCAATCCCAACACCGCGGACACTCTATTTGGTCAAACGCCACTCTTGTGGGCTGCGAAGAACGGGTGCGAGGGAGTAGTCAAGTTGCTATTGGGGCGAGAGGATGTCGACCCCAACACTGCGGACACCAAATATGGTCAAACACCACTCGTGTGGGCTGCGATGAATGGGCATGAGGGATCAGTAAAGCTCCTATTAGAACGAGCCGACGTCAATCCCAACATACCAAATATCAGCGGTCAAACAGCCCTCACATTAGCTGCATCCGGTGGGCATACACGAGTTGTGGAGTTGCTCTCCCTTTCCCCGGGAGCCCGGCCTTTCTACAGCACAGCGATTTGGTCCTTCATGATTATCCCCTCTTTGATCCTTCTCTTCTCTTTTCTCGCTTTCATCAGTCTCTCTCTATCGACCATCCTATGAGTACTGTTTCGTTGGTGTTCACTGTATTATACATACGGAGTGGGCGTGGACAAATTTTTCGCGGGTCTAAACTAGATATACAATCGTGAGCTCAGGCGCGGCAGGAATGAACATTAATGTAAGGAGTCCTGTGGCGGTCTGTGGCGCATATCCATTCTTTCTTCTTTTGTTCTTTTTTGTCGCCGATATTTTTTCCTTTTTCCGTCTCTCACCTGTAATAACGTACCGTTTATCTGTCTTCATTCGACGACTCGTCTGCCCTGTACTATAGCTTATGGAAATGCGAGACCTAGGGATCTAGTAAACCAGCTCGAGAAGCAGATAATTTCCAAATTGATCAGAGTCCCGAGGAGCCTAACTATGTACTAAAGTTAGTACTGTACCCATATCCCACGGTGCTCATATAGGGTAATGCGGCACCATCCGGTGCCCCGACAAAAGAACGGGGATTCCTCTATCCCTCTGTTTCATTCATTTGCACGCCTTGCCAAACTAGTATAGAACTTTATGCAATCCTCTAAACTTAAATCCCTCCCTTCCCCATCCCTCCTCCACTACTTATAGAGTAGCATATTCTTCCTCACTCTCCACAAACGATTTCCTCTGCTTAATCTAGTCTTGAGTCCCCTAGTGTCACCTAACAAGGCGTGACTGATAAAAGGGGGGTTGTCAAAGTTCATGTTATATCACTTGTATATTCTCGCCTGTGGGTTAGCACCCTGTCCCCCAAAAAGAAATAAGGCGATGCCCTATCTAATAGAGCTATCATACCTCCCTATGCCATAACCCAGCATTAGACTTTCTTTCTTACTAGGGGCGAGCCCCTACCACCCGCCAAATGCTGTGCAACCCTAGCAGAAGGAAAAATGAAAGGCATTGGAAGGGAGCAAAAAAATAAAATTCATAGATATCTCTGGCTTGGCAGAAAATACAACAGAAAGCCTGCTATGGGCCTCCACATTTCTAGGAGCTCGGTGTTGTTATGCCACGGGATCTCGGACCAACGACAAATGGAGCAAATTGTTTCTGGCTCTCAGGATCTTGGGGCCGAGGCCGGCCTACTTGCGCCATGAAAAATTTCCTTGAGTTGACCAGTTATCTTTTGACGCTTCTGGTTGCTCACTTCTGCCATTAGCCTGCAGGGACCCCCGCCCACCTGAGATGTAATGTGGTAAATTTTGTGAACCAAAACGCTATTGCATAACACCAAAATTTTGAAGCTCCGATCAAGTTTTGGCTGCCATAGCAGTCTTTTTTACAAAAGTCACCATATCACGAGTAGCGGGCGACCCCACACCAAAGAAGTCTAGTATTGCATGTAAGTCGTAAGATTAAGGTGAGAGACCTTCCTAGCATCTAGTTAGCAGGCATAATTACTGTAAACATGCTTGCACTATGCATTACATCTTTCCGGGATCGTGGAGATATACGGGATCTAATAGATCCACATACCTTAGAAACCGAAATAATTGGGAAAGACCGCTAGGAGGAGGTCCAGAATTTCCCCTTTTGGGTTAGGGGGGAACACGGCGAGAGGATCCTCTTTCAGCCCTCGCTTGAGACAGGGGAAAAGAAAAAAGATAAAACAGACCTTACTCGGAGAGGCAACTCCGACGTCCTGATAGGATTCTCAATTATTTCTGCTTTTACAAGTACGGTAGGTTATTACTTAAACTCTGTCCACAGGCACCCTATGTATTAGGTATAATATGTTCTATCTGGCCTCTAATCAAGTGGCTCATGTGATCTAGGGGATATCCCATTAACAATTAAAAATTTGGCCAATTGCCGGTTGGGGAATCCTGGTCAAAAACTGTCAACCGAATCTATCAGCCAAGTAGTAAAGTTGCTGGGTTGAAGTTACTTTTCTTCTAGTGCGCAATACTGTACTAGGGAAGGCACGGCCAACTACTATAACAGCTCACTTCACCATTGAGATGGTTTACTGATTGTCGGCGAATGTTGTGCTTGTAGTACGGTACTCACGCGGCCGAGTGAGTACAGTACGTAAGTTGGTTGGCTACCCTAACAGACACTAGCAAGCAACCCGCGACACTAAGGGTCCGTTTACCTATAGATGACCGTCTAACAGCCTGAGGCGATGCCGACGGTTAAGGGAGGCTTGACAGAGGGGGTGCGGCAAAGTAGATGGCCTTTACCTAGAGTAGGCAACGTAACCTTTTGACGGTCCAGCTACAAGAATCTAGGACAGTGGAAAATTGGTCAAACACTTTCTCACCGTTTATCAGATGCTGGTTGAGAAACCACCGTCTAGTTTAATCACCTATTATAAATTTAATTTTTAGAAATAGACAGTTAGATAAACGGTCTTTAAGCTATATACTATACAGTATATTAGCTAAACATGCAACTATCCTATTCTCTTTTCACACCTTCAACTGTATAACCTTCTTTGACGGGCGGCACTGTCCCTGGTTGCTAGACCGCCGTCTATAGGTAAACGGGCCCTAAGTCTACCCGACAGATTGCTGGAATACATTTCGTTGAGAGCAAGTGGATTACCCCTCTGCCCGAGTGTTAGTGTGGGTGCTGTGTTTTGTAACACTTGAGCTCATACTCGAGTATCGCCCTACCTTTGTCCATGTGCTGGTGTTTACTCAGCGGGAAACGATTGGATCGTAATTTTAGCACCACAAGCCGCATCCCCACTTTTTCAGCCTGGCGGGTGAATCCCATAAAACCCCCCTGATATCGCCACCTTGCTTGTCGCTGTGACATCCGCGACCAACACTTCGAGCAGAACATCATGGACTTCACAGCATATCCGCACGCTAATAGCGGTAACGTCAACTGTAATAACGTAACGAATAGTCATAACAATATCATCAATCTGAACAAATTCATAGCCGATGAGAACCCAGAGATCATGCGATGGCTCTCGCCACTGGACCCCCGGAGAAAGCACCAGGATCTGGGTAACGAGAGGTTTGATGGTGTGGGCAATTGGTTTTTGGAAACAAGGGAGTTTCGGGAGTGGAAAAGTGGTGAAGGTGGGGCAGATAAGGCTGCCTTGTTTTGTTATGGGAACCCTGGGGTGGGAAAGACCTTTCTAAGGTAAGTTGTTTGGCCACCAGATGTAGAAATTATCGCTGACTGATAGTAATATTAGTTCATTAGTGATCGATACCCTATGTGATGAACCTGGCGAGCAAGATTTTGCAGTTGCGGCGTTCTACTGTGACTTCCGCGACCATCAGGAACAGACAACCGCCAACATCATGGGCGCCATCCTGAAGCAGCTGGTGGCTAGACAAGAAGTGCTCGGACACATGCAAACGGCATTTCAAAAGGCGAAAAAGGAGCTCGGCGGCCGATGTCTGCGACTTCCAGATATGGTAGAGATGCTGAAGCAGGCTATCGCCCCCCTACCCCAGGCCTTCATCTGTATCGATGCATTGGATGAGTGCCTTCCTAAGAATCTACTAGAACTTCTTGGGTCACTAAAGGATATCCTTCAAGAGGCACCGAGGACGCGAATATTTTTCACTGGGAGGCCTCATGTTGAGGCTGAAATTATCAGATATTTCACCACCGGTGTTATAGTGCCTATCGGCCCCAGCAGGCACGAGATAAAAAGATATTTGGAGAAGAAGTTGGAAATGGATACCGTGCGCGATGCGATGTCTTATACTTTGCGGGAGGATATCCTGAGGATCATTCCCGAAAGAATCTCTGAAATGTGTGTAGGAACATCGACGGTTCCCACCCATGCATGATCTTTTATTGACCCACCATGGTCTATAGATTCCTTCTTATTTCGCTAAACATCGACGCTATCCTAGGGGAGGTTACCATCTTTGACAGAAGACAAAAGTTGAGCGAGATCACCAAAGGGAATCATTTGGGGGACGCATATACGACAACCCTAGTGCGAGTGAAGGCCCAGGAGGGGGGCAGATCCAGGCTCGGAATGGAAGCTCTAATGTGGGTATCGAACTCGGAGCGTCCATTACACACCAGCGAGCTATGCCATGCCTTAGGAGTCAAGATAGGATCCCCTGATCTGAACCCTGAAACAGCTCCTACTGCTCGAACACTCCTAGCCTGCTGTTTAGGGCTTGTCGCGGTTGAGGAATCATCCTCCACCGTCCGGCTTGTCCACTCCAGTCTGCAAGAGTATTTATCCAATAATCCAGGCTTGTTCCAAAGTCCACACTCGATGATAGCGGAGGCTTGCTTGACATACCTCAATTTTCGGTGCGTCCGGGAGCTTTCGCCAACTCTTTGTTCGGCCCCGCCGGCAGTCCCCCTTGTTGGATATGCTTCTAGCTACTGGGGAAAGCACATAAAATGGGAGAAGATGGAGCGTGTGATTCCGCTTGCACTGGGACTTCTGATCGAATTTGAACAGCATATATCCTCTCAACTACTCTTACTACGTTACGATGAGGACAGACGTTGGTGGGAGCCTGGTTTTGATAGGATGCGTGGCCCTACGGGCTTTACTGGGCTTCATGCAGCGGCATCCCTCGGGATAGTCGAGATAGTTGCTGCACTATTGGCGAAGAAGGGGTGGGATATTAACGCAACAGATACTATGGGTAGAACGGCGCTCGCGTGGGCAGCTAGAGGTGGTCATGCGGATGTCGTAGAGATCCTATTACAACTCAAAGATATCGATCCCAACGCTGCAGACACCGAACATGGACAAACGCCACTCTGGTGGGCTGCGGAGGGCGGGCATGAGAAAGTAGTAAAATTCCTATTAGAACGAGAAGATATCAGTCTCGACACTGCGGACACCGAATATGGTCAAACGCCACTCTGGTGGGCTACTGAGGGCGGGTATGAGGGAGTAGTAAAATTGCTATTGGGGAAAGAGAATATCAATCCCAACACTGCGGACACCAGATATGGTCAAACACCACTATCGCGGGCTGCAGAGAACGGGCTTGAGGGAGTAGTAAAATTGCTATTGAAACGAGGGGATATTAATCCCGACGCTACAGGCACCAGATATGGGCAAACGCCACTCTGGTGGGCTGCGAAGAGTGGGCATGAGGGTGTAGTCAAGTTGTTGCTGGAACGAAACGATATCAATCCCAACTCTACGGACGAGGAGTATGGCCGGACGCCGCTATTCTGGGCTGCGGAGAACGGGCATGAGGGAGTAGTAAAGTTGCTATTAGGGCGAGAGGAGATCAACCCCAACGCTGCAAACATCGGATTTGACCAAACACTACTCTTGTGGGCTGCGGAGAACGGGCACGAGGGAGTAGCACAGTTATTATTGCAACGAGAGGATATCAATCCCAACACTCCTGACACCAGTTTTGGCCGAACACCACTCGCATGGGCTGCGGAGAAAGGGCACGATGGAGTAGTAAGGTTTCTCCTGGAGCGAGATGACGTCAATCCCAACGCTGCAGACACTCACTTCGGTCTAACGCCACTCCGTTGGGCTGCGGGGCGCGGGCATGAGGGAGTAGTGAAGTTGCTACTAGAACGAGCGGACATCAATCCCAACCCTGCAGACACCGTATTTGGTCAAACGCCACTCTTGTGCGCTGAAGAGGGCGGGCATGAAGGAGTAGTAAAGTTGCTATTGGAACGAGAGGACACCAATCCTAACACTGCGGACACCGAATATGGTCAAACGCCACTCATGTGGGCGGTGGAGTACGCACTGGAGGGAGTAGTAAGGTTGCTATTGGAACGAGAGGATATCAATCCCGACGCTACAGACACTGAATGTGGCCGAACGCCACTCTTGTGGGCTGCGTGGTGGGGACGTGAGGGGGCAGTAAAGCTCCTATTAGACCGAGACGATGTCAATCCCGATATACTAGACTTCAGCGGGGAATCAGCCCTCCAGCTAGCTGCGTCCCGTGGACACACAAGAGTTGTAGATCTACTCTCCACAACCAATCCTCCCCACCCCCCTAGATCTTGACCAGGCCCCACCCAGGGCACCCTTCACCTGATCTGTCTGACCCACCCCAAAGTCCCTCTCAGCCTATCCCAACAGTTCCGACAGTTCTTGCTTCGCCGCCGAAACCCCTTGCCCCCAACAACCGATCCCTCTTCGGAATAGCCACCAGCTCCTTCATGATTATTTCCTCCTTAATCTTTCTCTTCTATTTTCTCCCCATCAAGAGTCCCTCCTTCTCAACTATTCTATTGCTATCACTTCATAGACAACTGCTATATTATACGGGCAGAGTGGGTGCGGACAAAGCCCTCATGGATCTAAGTTAGATATATAAACGTGAGTTTGAGTACGGGCGGTGATAGAAGTCAATGCAAGGAACCCTATGGTGGGCCCATAGCGCATAATCTATACTTTTCTTTTTTGATTTCCTTTTTTGTCGTCAATTTAACTTTTTTTCCCGTCCCCCATCTGTAATTAAAATACCGTTTATCTCCTTTCATTAGACGCCTCACCTCTGCTGTGCCATAAGTTATCGAAGTGGGACATCTAGAGACCTAGCAAGTCACCCGACCAGATCTCCATTTTTCCCTTCTTTTTAACCCTAAGGCTTAGCAACAACGAAGCATCCCTACAAGCCCCACAGAATGGGAGGATGAGACAGAGAAATGAAAAAAATGAAAACCAAACGAGAGCAAAACGAAATTAATAAATATCTCTAACTTGGTTAGCAACACAAAAGAAAGTTCCCTTCCTGATCGAGGCTTGACGCCCTGGGGGTACATCGTTTCCTAACACCCCCGAAAACAACAGAGATGTTGCATCTCACACCTACAACCCTCCGGGGGAGCACGGCTCCGCCCATGAACCTTCGTCCTTTATTTTTTTCTCGGAATTCAATTTCTTCTGACCACCACGACCGCAAATCGCTCGCCGCCGTGAGTGATATTTCGAGGCAAATCGGATAGCGCTAATAGGGTTGGATGTGCTGGGACTGGGCGTACTGTAGTTGACTGGGTATTTCTGGCCCAGCTTATAGGGCTCAGCACGGCTCGCTACACAAATCTAATTGATAAAGCAGTTAATCTCTCCGAGGGGCGCTTTCCATAACACGATTTCTACTTTAATGTGTCTAAGCTCGTCTCCTGATGGCATAATAATCCCAGTAGCGGAGCACTGTATTAGGAGCGGAGATAGCGCAGGCAAAGGGAAGCGCTCACATGTATGGAGGAAGACTGAAGTGTGGACAAGCAAACGTTCTAGGGCAAGAACGGATGTATAGGGCATACCGTATGCGGAGATATAGGTCTATCACATGTACGAGCAGAGTTTTCACTACTTAAGGTGAACCGTAGCTAGCAACCTCCATAGAACATATCGTACGAACAACATCTCCTCCCGTCAACATCACGAGCACCCGATCCTACCACCTCCATCAGCTCCGACGTGCTTTCCTACTCCCAAATTCCCCCATTTGCCAATTGTGCATGGTCCCAACATCCCAACATACCAATAAAGGGCAATGCACTACCATAGTAATATTATGTCATTATAAAGACCTAGGTGCAATAAACAGGAGGAGGTTGTCAAAGTTCATAACCAGTCCTCGCATATTTCAGCCCCGCTTGGGTTGAAAACGATAGAGTTGAAGGTAATAATCGGGGGACCGATTTTACAGAGGGGAGTGGGGTGGCTTTGGTGAACACGAGGAATTTGTTTCAGGCGGTGAAGGAGTTCGGGATTGATTGAGTCGAGTATGTAGAAAGGAAGGGAAAGAAAGGAGAGGACAAGAAGGAAGGCCAGAGCGAGGAAAGGAGAGGAAGGAAGGGAAACAAATAATGGAAGAAAGAAGGAGAAAACCTTTAGAATACCATGCGCTTGGCGGTCAATCCTTTCGGGTACTTGTACCATCGACCGGGAAATATACCATCGAGAAAGTGAAACCTTCACAGGGGCAACCCCCAGTGGAACGAACAGCGGAGACTTTACACACTCTAGCATACCGGTATCTTTTTATCTCTTAAACAATGCAAAAAAATTGAAAAAAATGGCGGAAAATAAAGAATTACTTCAAACCTCCTAGTATTTTTCTAGCTCCTTACTATTATTATTTTTAGCCATTTTCTAGGAATTCTTGGCTTAAAAAACTATCCCACAGAAAGCGATTCTGAGGGTGGAAAAATAAATATAAGACATTGACCGCATTTACTCCTTTTTCACTTTATTTGTTAATTTTTCTTTGCTACTCAATGGTGGCCAAAGAGATTGATGGTTCCGTGCAATGGTTTCACTTTTTCGATGCCATATTTCTCGGTCAATGGTATCTGGGATGGTTTCTCGCTAAGAGCATGGTATTGAAAAGGTTCACTCCCATTACGCAGAACAAAAAGGATACTGAGGAGG
>Ga0307513_10002697_pt1 | contig 24424 bp, 19 predicted proteins | sample 15_EM_MG_FD_202174 | JGI IMG/M metagenome (GOLD analysis project Ga0307513, IMG submission 202174) | Populus trichocarpa ectomycorrhiza microbial communities from riparian zone in the Pacific Northwest, United States - 15_EM | ecosystem: Host-associated > Plants > Roots > Unclassified | place...
ATGTACATAGTTTTCCATTTTAGCCTCCAAATTTCATTTTCCCAATTCCAGATTTTCTCCATACTCTAACTATTGGTATAAAATTATCAGAGTTGGGTAATAGAAAAGTTTTCCCATTTTCAATTACGTTTTTTTTTTCTGAATTATTATCTAGACTTTTGCATTGTGAATTACTTTTACTTATGGTGTTGAGTTGTTGCTATGGACCGTACGGAAACTTATTAGACGCAACTGTACCTAATTTGTCAGAAAGTGCAGTCCAAGGGGCGGTGATAAAGCATTCGCATACAGAAATGCCATACCTTCGAAAGTGGGATAAAAATCGATCAGACTCTGAAGTGGTGTGTCTAATGGCTATATATCGACCCTTTGTATCAGGTTTATCGAATGTCTGGATGATATCTCATGGCAAACCACATTCAATAATTTGAGCGGTGTAGCGAAGGAGGGGAGCCACGGGCACACCCCCATGCGCCATGCATGTCGGCTACCAAAGCCTTGTGCGACTCGGGTGTTGGAAAATGTGGCTTCTCAGGATCTAATTACTTGTGGTTGACCGCATCAGATGCCACTAGTAGATGAATGTGGAGATAGAAGTGTCACTAGTGCGTCATGTTAGGAGAATGGTCGATATGGTATAGGATACAGTGTCCGGTGTGATTGCTAAGTCCATTGTGTATATCAGTAGCTCTTTCCTGCACGAAAAGGGAAAAGGATGGCAGTGGTGTGCTTCCCTTTTTCACGAAGAATCAAGCACATTTTACAACATCAGGCATTCCCCACCATCCGAGTGATATGTGGTGAGGCTTTGGCAGCAGAAAACACACCCCATGAGAGTTTCCACCTTTCGCTGTGACTCAATTTCGAACCGGTATACCGGCAGTGTTCCAGCTATCAAATCTTGGTATCCCAAGTCCCATAAATCGGGGCCGTTTGCTAACCATAGCGAGGCTCAAACACACCAAAATCAGTGGTTTTCCTGCTATTATATCTCTACAAATTTCTTGAAACTCAGGTTGAAGTATAACACCCATTTATTTCGGTTCTTTACCAGGAGTTGGTAGAGAGCTGTGGGCATATGAACCGGGTAAGATGTGTTGCAATGTATCTCTTATACAAAACCCTCGCCTTGGCAGGCGCATTGAAGGAAGGGACCTTCGACTTCGCACTATTCTAGGACAATTGAAGGAAGAACACAACACTTTTTTATATGGGTTCCACTACAGCAAATTACTTTTCTTTTGCCATTCTATTTCCGCCTATGGAGGTTGGGTTATGATGGCCAGAGCACAAGTCGTTTGGTATTAGGAAATAACTTAACACCATCCGTTCCAGGACTCCCGGTGAGTTGTCTCACGGTTTCGGCCCAGAGAGTGCCAAGACCTCTATTTATAATACCTTTTGAATGGAAAAGCAGTCCATGACGACGAATCGGTCTAGCCTAACATTTCCTTGCTAAAATTACGCCTTCCTTAGCCCAGCGAAACGCCGCAAGCCTACGAACCAGGAAACTCTCAAAACAGCCAACTGGTACACTGAACACGTGGGATATAAGATACCTGGGGGGCCTCCTGAGATACAACAGTCACTTCAACGAAGTATAAATCACTTCCTTGGCGGTCTCTGGTAAGCTTCCTGTCACCACTACCGAACCCCTATCGCCCACTCCTATTGTCAAAAATCACCACCATTTCAATGGCCCCACTACGACTTGCTGACCACGACACTAAGTCAGGCTTCGAAAACTTTCTCTCTATCATCTCTTCCAAGTCGAAGTTCAAACCCTTCCGTCGCCAGATTCTCTCTACCCATAAAATCGTACTCACAGAGGAGCCCACTGGATTCGAGTTCAAACCCCCCAGACCCGAAAAAGATCCCTGGTTGGGAATTGCCGATCTGCAGAACACGGACGGGCCAAATTGGTGGAATCATAATAGCAAGCGCTCCGGTAGAAAATACCCCCCTGTCCCTTCTCCCATAACGAGGATACCTGCACTGCTAACCTTTATACTAGTCCAAGATCAGGAAGGTCTTGTGAGAGCGCAGCATGCGGGTGGAGAATACCAGTTGTCATATGCCCAGGGACTCTCTCTCGCCATCTTCATCTTCCTCGTCATGGCCCTCTTGAGTATTGCTACCATGCGGGCCATGCCTAATACCAAGAAGGGGTTGCGCCGCGGCGCGGACCGCCGCAGGGATAACTTGGAGAGGATCAACGCATGTATGCGGCTTTCTACTCTATCGTGAATCATGCCATAATCCTGTCTTTATGGATCATTGTTCTTTTCGTCGTCTTCTGTCTTCAGCAACTTTTGCAGATCACTATTGGGGATGAGGGTTCGAATTTTTCATTATTATTATACAAGAGTGAGTGGTTTCGGGAAATATTTTTTTCCCGCCCCGAAGGGATTGATGACAAGATAGATGTGTGAAAGAAGTGGCTAGTTTCTGGGTATATCTCTTCTTCTCTCTAACGGGATTGTGTGCGTAAATACACACCCCTAAAGGAAGCCGGTATAATACATGGTTCCATACATCATTCACCGGTAATCGCTTTTGTTTCCCACCAGGTACGATCTCATGACCTCACCCTACCGTGGAGTTTCATACGAAAAAAACAATATAGTGCTCTCTGAGTTGTTGAGAAGGCATAGGGGCCTGTCAGAGGATCTCCGACACCCTTATGCTTCACCCCCGATACCAGGGTTGTAGTGCCACGGTTTAGCCTTTTTTTGTCCAACTACCGTAAGAACTGGAATAATTGAACCTCGCGCTAAGAGGTCTGAAATTCCCTCTCTTGGATAGGGGCTCGAGAGCACTGCGAAAACTTGCCCCCTCAGCCCCGTACTTAAGACAAAAAAGACAAAAAAAATAGTTGACCTTACCAGCAAAGGCAACTCCAACGTCCAAAAGTCAGGTTCAATTATTCCAGTTCTTACGGTAATTGGCAGATCCGATCCTTGCCCTCAAGTGCCAGTACGCATACACTACTGGGCATAGCATACACGAACGTTGTTCTTCTCCAGGATACTCTGCAAGTCATGTCCCGGGCATCTATTCAGCTACCGGTTACCTTAACCAATTGAAGAATGCAATTCTTATGGAGAATTCAAAAACTACTGTCTTCATTCTCTTCCCCTCTTTGTAGGTCATGCTTCTTAGTCGCGCAGTTTTAGAACTAGGGAGATTGACTGGTTATGTGACTACGGTGGCGCTATCACCAGGATCCCATGTACACTTTCCTTTTTTGGGTAGGAATTATAGTGCATGGGTGCGGGAAAATCCTCGATATATAGAAGGTTGGATAGGTTATTGCTTAATACTTGGAAAGGGATGTAGGGTAACAATTTTGCAGTTGTTTCTTTAATCCAGTTCCCTTCAGCCCTGACATTGGGCATGTGGGACATGGTGGGTCTGGTATACACGCTTGCTTCGAAATTCAGTACCAATATTCTTCAAACGTTTGCTATCAGAAAATTCACCCTTCAATATAAAGTCAACACGGGTTTAATTATTGATAATACTGCTTCTCATTCACATTCGTACACACAAGTATACCATTTTACAGTGCCTGGACAAAAGGGTTCGTCCGATGCCCTTTTTTGCACCAAAAGTGCCCATCTTCACCACCGTCTCTCACTGCGCAACGTCTATAACAATCAGCGAAAATTTGTTCTTGCATCAGCAAACCTGTAGATAACATGAAGGATGTTACAGAATCCTTAAATATTACCAAGTGATGGAGAAATGATCGTTTAAGTACTGGTATCGGTTGCCATGTACCATTTTGTATGGAGCCCCCATTCAAAAATTTAAGTCACTTTCACACTCACCGACGCAATCATGAACAACAAAGACAGCTTTGATTCCTTACACTTCTAATTGCAGAGGTTACAATAGAGAGTGGTTCCCTAGCTGATGAAAATATTTCAAGTGTTTTCATATAAGCAGTGTTGAGAATTGTTTATTTAAAAATGTCTATTTTTGGTGCAAAAAGGGTACCGGACGAACCCCCTTTTGTCCCAGTACTATATAACAAATGAACAAAATAAACCGAATAGGGAGGTAATAAGTACTGCTAAGGCGGATACACGCTGGCTCTGTATGTGGTAGGGAAGTGCGCAGCGGGTGGAGAGGTTCACTATAAAGGTCTTCATGCAATCCTTGAATGGCCCACCAAACAGTCCTCATCCATCCTCTCCCCATGGTGCCAAACCCCAAAACATTCCCAATCCTAACCCCTGGCGCCCCCGACCCGCTCCCTAGTGTCGAATGCATCCTGCCCAAAGAATCCTTTCTGTTGATCCTCCTTGACTTCATGAACATAACATACGGTTCTTCACCCCTTTCTCTATTTAGCCCAGGTAGACTATGTGGCAGCGGTGGCAGGGGCTGAGAATGTAGCCTTCCGTTAGCCTCTAAGTTAGCGTAGAGATTTTCGAGAGTGGAGCGATATAGTACTTGAAAATACACATGCCCAATCTTTACATACCACAAAAAGTCTCCCACGTAGGTTTTCCTACCCCGCTTGTTCAGCGGATGGCGATCCTCCCACGGAATAATTCGGGTTCCCCCAGGTTTGCTCCCGCGCAACTAATAGCCCCGCTCGGTTTGCCTATAGGGTTGCTATTGATTAGGAAGATTAGAGATTCGTTTGACAAGAGAGTTAGCGCAATTTTATCTCCTTTCTGCTAACGAAGCTTGAAGCTTTAAGGCAGGGCTTAAATTTCCAGTTCTCCAACACAGCAGAGGGTCATGAGGGAGTGAAGGGGGTGTCAACCTCAATAGTATGGTCGCTGATGCGCAGGGAAGTGGATATTAGGGCCGCGGCCTTGTCTCTGAAAACTAGGGACCAGCAGGACCTTAAGACACAACCTTGAGACAGAGGCAGGGCGAGGGGCACTAACAGTGGGCAAAGAGGGAGTTTGGGTGGCGGACCACTAGGTATCCGCATGCGGGATCAATCTGGGAGTGGATAAGAGCCACCTCATCACATCTAAGAAAAATATTTTAGCAAAACAGTTCGGGAGAAGCAAATGGGATGCCAAACCTCTCCTAATAGGATGTTCATTCGATGTTCAAGTGCACTAGACACCACTCTCTATTCTAAGCAAACTCGGGAGGTCGGATTTTCCAGCATCCACCGAGGGGTATCTTCAAGCCCCCACATAGCTTGATATGATGTACCCCGAATTAGTAGGCAATCAGCTACCACCCCCTCTGAACTTCCAGATGGCCAAGCTCTGAGCCGCAGCCTCAAATTTTCAAACTAGCCGTAGAGAGGCGAAATTATTACGTGCTCCCTATCAAGATAGGGTTCTTCCAGGAAATGTTGAATTCAAATAGAGCTGGTAAGTAACCACCTCTATAGATATTATCAATCATGACTGACGCTGAAAGATATTACTTATGCGATATAGATAGTGAAGCTGAGCAACATGCTGATAAATTCGGGAGCAAAACCTGGCAATTTTTAAGATGGCATTACCTTTCTCTTCTTTAATATACTGCAAGTTAAACCGCCACTCCGTCGGCCGCCCACCTTTCTCATATCTCGTGAACATTTTCTATTGATGCTTGCCCTCCTATCCTATCATACAAGAATTGCCTTCCTTGGGCCAGGTCCAGTGGAAACAAATAACAACTGCTCCTTCTTTAACTCTAACTCCCATACTACTTTGAGCCCTCAGAAAAACTCGTGGTTCGTATTCCTATCCCCTCTATTATCCGAACAACACTCAGGTCTACCCTCTAACTTGATGGAAGAAAAGGGAGAAATGAAATCAAAGTAAAGTGAAAAAATGAAGCAAGACCACCGCCGCAAGGCCCCGCCGAGTACCCAGTCCAAGTAGCAATTGGCTGTACTCGTCAAGTTTGCTGGGGTCGACGTCACCACTCCCGAGAGCCATTGTCGTCAAACCAGAGTTCACATTCCCGGCAGCGTACGAGTGGCATCCGGCCGCCCTATTGGGGTTTCGCGGGGTTGGCCTCTTCCCATGCAAGTAGAATATTCACCACTCCTAGGTGCCCTTTCCAAGCCGCAGCCCAGCGTGACGCCTGGACGTCGCTGTGTGGCTTGTTGGGGCGGGCCACGTCCGGTTTGAGAAGAACCTTTACCACTTCCTCGTGTCCGTTGCAGGAGGCAAGCCGGAGCGGTGTTCGGCCGTTGTTGTCTGGCCTATCGGGGTGAACGTCGCCCCGTTCGAGTAGGGTTTTGACAACCTCTGCGTGCCCGTTCGAAGCGGCACACGAGAGTGGGTTTAGGCCGTTGTTAGCTAGCCTATCAGGGATGACCTCGTCCCTGTCAAGAAACATTTTGACAACTCCCACATGCCCATTCCGAGCAGCACCAAAGAGTGGTGTTTGGCCCCCACTATCGACATGATCGGGGTTGACCCCATCCCGTTCGAGCAGCATTTCTACCACTCCCTCGCGCCCTTGCAAAGAGGCATGCCACAGTGGGGTTCGGCTCTCGTTATCCGCTTTATCGGGGTTGACCCCGTCCCGTTCGAGCAGCATTTTTACCACTCCCTGGTGTCCATTCGCAGCAGCTTCCAAGAGTGGTGTCTCGCCATCGTTATCCGGCTGTTCGGGGTTGACCTCGTGCCGTTCGAGAAGCATTTTCACAACTCCCTCGTGCCCACCGCAAGAGGCACAGCACAGTGGGGTTCGGCCGTTGATATCCGCCAGATTGGGGTTGACCCCGTCCCGTTCGAGCAGCATTTTTACCACTCCCTCGTGCCCATTCCAAGCAGCGCCCGAGAGGGGTGTTTGACCCTTGTTATTTGGCGCATCGGGTTTGACCTCATCCCGTTCGAGAAGGGTTTTCACTACTCCTTCGTGCCCCTTGAAGGAGGCAACCCGCAGTGGGGTTCGGCCCTCGTTATCTGCCTTATCGGGGTCGACCTCAGCCCGTTCGAGAAGCATTTTCACTACTCCCTCGTGCCCATTCCAAGCAGCTCCCGAGAGGGGTGTTCCGCCTCGGTCATCCGCCTTATCGGGGTTGACCTCACTCCGTTCGAGGAGCATTTTCAGTACTCCCTCATGCCCATTCCAAGCAGCGCCCGAGAGGGGTGTTTGACCCTTGTTATTTGGCGCATCGGGTTTGACCTCACCCCGTTCGAGAAGGGTTTTCACTACTCCTTCGTGCCCATTGAAGGAGGCATCCCGCAGTGGGGTGTCGCCCCTGTTATCAGCCTTGTCGGGGTTGACCTCGCCCCGTTCGAGAAGCATTTTCACAATTTCCACGTGCCCGTTCGAAGTGGCGCACCGCAGTGAGGTTTGGCCCTCGTGATCTGGCTTATCGGGGTTGACCTCGTTCCGGGCGAGCAGCATTTTCACCACTCCCATGTGCCCTTTCAAAGAGGCACACCACAGTGGGGTTCGGCCCTCATTATCTGGCCTGTCGGGGTTGACCTCGTCCTGTTCGAGTAGCATCCCCAACACTCCCTCGTGCCCATTCAAAGAGGCACACCATAGTGGGGTTCGGCCCTCGTTATTCGCCTTACCGGGATTGACCTCTCCCCGTTTGAGAATCATTTTCACCACCCCCTCGTGCCCATTACAAGCGGCGCCCCAGAGCGGTGTTTGGCCGAGCTCCCCCGGCTTGTCGGGATTGACATCATCCCGCTTCAGTAGCATTTCAACCACTCGCTCGTGCCCTTTGAGGGTAGCCCACACGAGAGGTGTATTATCCACACAATCCCTTTGATTGATGTCACAACCTTTTACTTCTATCAAACCACTTACAATCTCAACAATCCCGAAGATTGAAGCCCAATGTAGGCCACTGATAGAATGGGGCTTATCGAAATCGATATCGTACGACCATCCCTCCTGTGACTTCAAGAAGGTTCTAATGGATATGTGGCTATTGTAGTCGTCAAATAGCTTCGACGCAAGCAGTTTCGCGCAATCTGAAAGGTCCTTTTTCGCATGCACACCCCAATAGAGGGATGAATACTCAAGAAAAGGTGTGCCTTGGAGATCGGGAGCGGAGCTTGTTGAAAGAGCCCGGACCTGTTGCGAATTCAGATAACTTAAGCAGGTCTCCGCCATGGTCGATTGAACTGTGCCAAAAAGCTCTGGATGAGCTCTAAGGTACCCTTGAAGGGTAAAGTGGATTAACCGGACCGTGGAAGCCTCCTTGTCTACGGCGACAAGTCCTTGACAACAAGCCAGCACTATCCCGATTGAAGGAACGTTGTCCTTGTTGAGATTCGGGGACCCTATTTCAACTGCGAGAGCGTGACACAATTCATCGGCTTTCAATGGCCGTTCGGAATGAGAGATCCACATCAAAGCCGCAATGCCAAACCTCGCTTTGGTCCCGCCCTGTCCTTTTATTCGACCCAAAGTTTCACCGTACGCACTCTCCAACCCCAACCCATCGGTCATTGCACCAAGCCTTTGCCGCCTGTGATGTATTGTGGGCTCTTGTAGGATCGCATCGATATTTAACGAGACTAGCAGGAACCTAGACACTGGTATATTAGCGGGTAACTCAAGGGAGCTTCTGGAGTGTCTTTTCTCCAACATACATTTCCGCAATATCGCTAGGAATTTTCTTCAGGATATCTGCCTCCAAAGTACTGTCCATCGCATCAGGAGTTGTGTCCGCAGCCAACCTGCTGCAAAGATAGGTGACAATATCATCCCGCTTGGGGCTTACAGATATGCACGTCACTCTTCCTGCAAGACGTTTTCCGATCTCAGGTAGAATGTGTGGTCTTCCAGTTAAAAATATTCGAGTACGTGGAGACTGCTGGAGGAGTTGACCCAGCGAATCGAGAATCTTAATTTGATGTTCAGTTGCACATTCATCGATAGCGTCGATGCATATGAAGGCGCGCTTTCTGCTACACATAATTTGCAGCATTCTCAAAATATCGGAAATTTGCAGCCCCTGCCCCCCAATGGCATTTTTCCGGCCTTCGTATGCTTTTAATATCTCCTCTGGGATCTCGTCTAGTCCGAAAACCAGCTGTTTCAGAAGTGAGCCTAGTATGTGGGCGGGGGACTGCTCGTTCCGGGCGGCGAAGTCGAAATAAAAGCATGTAATTGTGTCATTTTGTCCTCCTGTCTGATTACACAGATTGTCTATCACCAACGAGCTAGAATCACGGCTAGTCAGCACTTGACATCTCTCTTCAGCTCATTGAGGTTCATTCGTGTTACCTAATGTAAGTTTTGCCAACACCAGGACCCCCAAAGAAAAACAGGACCGCGTTATCTCTTTTACCGTCCTCACTACCGGCGTACCAGTTTCTAAACTCGTCGGTTTGTAAGATCCATTCGCCCACATTTCCGACTCTGCGGTCCCGGATGTCCTGATGGCGGAACCTCGGATCTAGTGGGGAGAGCCAGGCAAGGATCTGAGGTCGGTCATCGGCAACAGTAGAGTTGATGTTGGTCGTGTTGAAACAGTTGTTGTTATTATTGAATAATTGGGGCATTTTTCCTTCTTCGCTGGTTTGGATATTGTATTAATACGGGCGGATGGTGGGTGATGAATGATGGAGTCGGTCGACGACTGGAATTCTTGGAGGGCTGGGGAAAAGCGGGGCATTTGTGTAACCAGAAGGATGCCACGGGGCCTTCCTACCATCCCTCCCAAAATTCTGACCGTAACACAGTATACCACACTCGGCTACCAAGCGTAAGTGAACATCTCATTGAACTACCGTAGAAACTTGAATAATTGAACCGTGTGCTATGTCGTTGGACTTTCCTCTCTCAGTAAGGTCAAGAAATTTTTGTTTTTTTTCTGTCTTGGAAGGGGGAAAGGGGCTGTGTTTTTGCTGTGTTTTTTTCCCCCGTTCCAGAGAAGGAAATTCTGGACTTCATAGCACACGGTTCAATTATTCAAGTTTTTACGGTAGGCTATCATAGTAACCGTGCCAAAGTTCCTGCTAAGTAAATTATGTAACTGCGCGCAGTTGCAAATCTTGCAGCATGTCTCCTAAATGCCCTACAGCTCAACGCCAGATTTTAATTTTAAGCTCATACTGTAACCTCGAAACTTATTCAAGTGTTTTAAAAAATAATTTAAATTTCAGGGGGCCACTTGGATTTCCTGGAGCTGATTTTTTTGTGAAGAATTTTCCCGTGTTGAAGAACCTTTTTTTGCCCCAATTGAGCCCAGCTAATTCCCAGTAAGGTGCTACTCTAGAATTTTGCGTTGAGCTCTCGGGCATGGAGGAGACGTGCTGCAAGACTTGCAACTACACGCAGTTACACAATCGGCAGGAACCTTGATAGGGTATTGAGATCAGGATGCTATTAGGCGACAACAACTGCCTCATGAGCACGAGTAAGCTAGAAGCCAACTGAGTAGTCCACGTTGCTCCCTCCTCTCGCCCTTTCCTACTTACCGGGAGATCTCGCGCATGATGGACCACTGCTAGGCTGCGCCCGCAGATCTCTGTCCACGAAGCTCCAAACTCTCAGAATAATCCTAGTTCTTATTTTTCCCTGATACTTTTGATAATTGGGGGAAATCATGTGTTTTTACTCGTTCATACACGGGTTCTAGTATTTGTGCTCGGAATTTCAGAAAGACTTTGTATTCAGTGCAGTACCGGCAAGCATTCGTTAAATTTATTTCAACACTCGAAGGTAGGACGAATAAGTAATAGTGTGTAATTTTCAGGTTCTTAGCGAGAAAATGAACACCCAAAACAATTTCGCTATTACATTTGTATTGTACCTACCGAGCCTCGGAGCTTATGATATACTGCGGCAATTTTGTTCTTTCTTCTCCACCCACCCTCTTATCCATCCTAAATATCACCACCACCAACTCAAGAACCTCCAGGCCTATCGCCCCACCTAGACTCCCGGTATTCTCAAAAAAAAAAAGAACCCCCGCCACGTACTCTCACCACCCAAACCAGGTAGCTTAATTTAGCAAACTGCTGGCGCTGGGGGGGGGGCAGTAGAAATAACCGGTAGGAAGCGATTTCTACATTTGAAATTGTTGTGTTTGTATGATAACCGCTTTTTTTTTTGGCAGGTACTTCGCTAATCTACGCTAATGGTGGGTGCGTGAAAAAGTCTGTCGAACACTGTCCCAGTTGCCAGATGTAATCCCGTTACCTGAGTCAGCGAAAGGGAAACTGGGCACAGACTTACCCTTGACCGGCGCAATGCGCAGTTGAATGCTCGCAGCCAAAGAACGAGTGAGCTCCTCGCTTCACACGAGTCCAGGCTTGTCCCGTTCGACCAATTTAGAAAGCCACATCAGTGACTGGCGGGACCTGGCTAACAACCACGATGCCAATACTATACCGTACTATTAGTTGTTTTTTTCCCGGTCTACAGTTCGCTACCGGTAGGCCTTCCACCCCTTTCTCCATAAGAAGCCGACGCTCTCGTTAGCAGCGACAATCGCAGTTACCGGGTAGTTGCCCTTTGATTACTAATAGCCCTGGCTCCTCCAGCCAGATGCTTCCCTCGACCGTTGCCAGTCCTGGCTGAGCATTAGACTACGGTATGCCACTTGCGCATTTTCTACTCATCCCTCAAACCCACACCCCCCAACACCTCTCCGGAGTCTTATCATAAATTACCCCTAAATAGTGCCCCAGTAGGTTATTAAAACACTCTGAGAGGAGCTGCTGTTGCCACAGGTCCGGTTGCGGCCGGCTATCCTCATCTTGGATTAAGCAGAATGGATGCGCTAATGCTATTAAGTAGGGCGCCCTAGTGCCAACCATGGGCCGCGCGCAGCGCGAAAAGGTCGGAGGTTAGGTGGCTGAAAAGACGGATGATCTTCTTGCTTATTAGGTGTGCCAAGGGTCCTGCCTAATATGTAACTGCGTGCAGTCCTAAAATATTTGCAGCGCGTCTACGACTTGCCTTTAATTACGACCCAACGTCAAATTCGGCCCAAAGTCAGTTTCCAGCTTAACCGGCAAGGCTCCCATTAGTTATAATGAAATTTATTGAATTAAACCAAACCAAAGTCCGACTACATGAAAATCAAAGTTGTAAAAGAGCGGAAAGAAAATGGAAACAATGTGTGAGAAAGGCGAAAATGTTTTGGTAGTAACTTGAACTACTTAAATTAGCATACAAAAGGAAAGAGGAGTTGAGCCGCAAGGCACATCGCAGAACGATTTCGGAGCTGCGCATGGTTACATAATCGGCAGGACCCTGGGCACAGTTGTACTTCGGATAAACATAGGATCCGGTTTCCACGCCAATCCAACAGTGATTAGGCGAGGTTATATCACAAAATATCACCCGGGTCGCTTATTTTCTCCTGGTCTCGCTGATTGAAATTGGGCTGCTGGCTAGAGGGGCGCACTTTTGGTAGGCCAATTTTCAATACCGGCGGCGTGTGCTTCCATTCTTGCTTTGGATTTTTTTTCCAGTCTCCGCGAACTAGTTAGCTTCAGCTCAATTGAGGGCTAATACCCTTCTTGGGCCGGGATTAAACATCCATAAGTTGCAACAAAATACACTAACAGCAAACTCCGCGTGAATAGAGTATGATAGATGTGAGATCGGGCTAATGAGGGTGTTAAAATATCCTCAGGCCCGAAGACTCACCTCTCTTCATTCTATTATCTTTAGAGCCGGTAACTGTTGGGGGAGCACGCTACTACCCCTTGCTGTTCACGGGCGCCCAAATCCTACTCTTGAGATATTCTGGAATAATTGAGAATGCTTCTAGTTTCCTAGGATTTCTCGATAGGACTAGAGGAAGGATACAAAAAAATTGTTTTTTTGCCCTTGGTTGAGATTAATAAGAAACAAGACATAGTGAACGCTATGTGAGAGGTAACTCCAAGTCTTAACCAGATTCCCGATTACTCCAGTTTCCGCGGCGCGCTTGTGGTGTACTTTTTTGAATGGCATTGAGCTGTTCCAGCGGCCGGTAGAGCAAGGGTAAGCTTTGAATGCGAACTTCAGAGCCGGAGGATTGTGCCCAATCGTAGCCTTGCTATGGTTAGGGGGAATAGTTATTACTATAGAGGGCTGGCTAGGTTTGTTATAGTACATGATTATTAGGAAATTGGTTTGTAGAGCTTTGGTCAAAATTTTGGGGAAATTTTAAATCATTAATTAATCATTGCTCGTGCCGGAATAATTCTAATGCTATGGCGGATCCAGATTAATATGCAGTATGATACCAGATATCCATGAAGTCCCGAGCGCCCCCCACCTAATCAGTCTAGCTTACTTTCAATCTCCTCTCGGTCGATCCTCCAGGTCTAAATTTCCCACTGGAAACTCCGGCATTCGGATATCCGACCACTAGTCTCATCATAGCCGGAATAGCGATTATTCCCTTCCTGATTATTTTCTCTTTAATTGTTTTCCTCTATCTTCTCGCAGCCACCAGTCCCCCCTCATGACATTATGCATTATTACAGTATTATCTACTAGTGCTCTAGCGGAGGGAATCAAATACGGTACTAAATGGCAACTAGTGTGGGTGGCTTGTAGCTTCCTCCTCAGTCATGCAAAGCTAGCCGTCAAGGAAATAATATATCTGAAGCATAATGAAATCAGTATGACCCTTCCATCAATAAGCACACCCACAACACATTATTTTCTCAGGTGGCTGTTCGCGTCGTCCTTGGTACTAACCAGGGTTCTCAACCGTCCAGTCCGTCCGTCACGGTCCTGGAGTAACACCGGACGGACGGCCAGTGGTATTCCGTCTTTTTTCGAGTCCGTGGATCGACTAGGGCAGATTGAGGTAGAACTGGACGCCATACAGGGGCCCGGTAGCGCCCTGCGGTGGTTTTCTGTTACATCTCTTCCGCCGGTATTCTCAGAAACTTCAAGTTCATGATTTGATCTCCCTTATAGTTTATAATTGGGCAAGTCATGTGCCATATGCGTAAACTAATGAGCAAGGAAAAATACATCTTAAAGAAATAAAAATGCCAAAAGTGTTTGCCAAATTAGAACACAAAAACCACTGGCATGAATCTGCGATGCAGCAAACATAATCCTTGCTGCAGAGAGCACTAGCACTATCGTGATCAGAAAGTTCTCATCTTGGTTGCAAATATCCGGATCCGAGAGGGTCAATTGAGTTTCCCGGTAAGTCTTCTGGAAAATCCCAGGCATCGTGCTTTGAATCAACTCCAGTTGCGTCAGATCTTTGGCTTTGTTGCAACATCACCACTGACTATGACTACGGTTAAAGCAAAAAAAACTCATGGAAGTATTTTAAAGGGGAAATAAGACTCATAGTGGAATGATTGGTTCACTGTGACCTTAATACTTGGAGCACCTGATGACATATGTAACCTTGTTTTTCCCGCAGACACAACGCTTATTGTGTCCGTTACATGGTATCACCATATATCACTCGTAGTTTGTCTACAGCCCCCCACCGTCCCCCTCATTTTTCTCCGTATGTGCTGGGCCGTCATTCCTAATACCTGCCGTCTATGGACCCCACCGTAGTCCTTACCCACACCCTACCGTCTTCTGATGCCTCCTATAGTCCGCCATGCAATCGCGGCCGTCCTGCCATCTCCCCTGCACTCCGCCCAAGCAGCCGTTTCCCGTTTGTCTCACTCTATTAATAAATGCCTAGCGTGTAGGGCCCAGCGGGCCCAGCCCCGCCCTGCAGTGCTCCAGGCCCTGTCGGGCGCCTAGTCCGCTGGGAACACTATGCGAGATATGCATTGTTGAACGGTATTCCATCAACACAAGTTGTATCAAACTCTACAAATCCCACCAGTCAATTCTAATTGGAAAATTTAATGATGAATATTAACCAAAAAAAAATGCACTAAAAACCCCTTGGCTCAGGAACAGGTTCCTATTCCCTTCCCCAAACATAAGGAATCTGGACAAGGAAGCTAAAAACAGAATAACACAATGATTAACGACAAGCTTTAAATTTACACCACAGAGGTACATTGCATGGGGCCAAAAGCCCACCAACCCTCCTCGCACGAAACCTATTCTTGTAAAATAATAAATAATATAAGGAAGTAGAGGTGTGCGCTATTAAAAAAAGATAGAGTGGGGAATATGACAAAGCATCAAGCAAGAACTGATGTTTGATAAACACTATTCTATGTGGCCCCAATGCAGAAGCAGGAGATAATTTAATGCGCTAAGAAAGAGGGGTATGCGCGGGAGTGGCAACGAGAGCTAGAGGCGTCTGATAGAGAGTGGAGGTTCCTAGTACTATAGTGTGATACTGCAAGTGAGGGAGCCTGTGGGGAGGAGTTGTTGCCGTTGATATCAAGATCTCCTCATCCCTTTTGAAGTGCCCTTCGAGGAACGGCCGATTAAGCTATTGCTACACGCTGACTATAGAACAGAACCCTAATCTTCAAACCGTTACTTTACAAAACCCACGGGAATATGTGTGGGTGCCGCTCGGCTGGCAATAGCGTCTGTCACTATCATTACCAGGCTAACACTTCACCGTGCTAGGAGCATTTGGAATACTCTAAAGTCTTAGGAATTTCTGATAAACTGATTGTGGATCTAGATGATTGTAAGGAGAAGGAATAATCAATATAAAAAAGGACAATTGATTGGTTTACACTGTCAAAAAATGTCTACAAGAGGGACTGTTAAATCGAAAACAAGAACTACTCTTCTACTACTATTCCGAACCTGATCACGCCATTTCCTTCCTTTGTCACACCACCTTCTTACCCCTCTTTCCGCACTTTTCTTTACCCCTTTTATTCACCCCAATATCAGGCCATCAACCTCTCCTCCTCTTTGACGCTTTACTAAGTACCAGATGTCACGGTTGAAATTTTCAGTATAATTCTGATGTATATTCATCACACAACCGTGTATATTTTTAGTTAGTATGAGTTTCAGCTCAACCTCGCCTGTCTACCGCTTACATTACTACATCTAAGATCTACTATATTATGCTGTTTTATTGTTTATTTTAGGATAATATCTGGAGATTTAACATGTGTTTTCCAATCAGATGTTTAGGATTTTATGGTTGTTTATGCATCTCATATGCACCATTTTTGGTCATGAGATTTCTAATAATCGCTCCACACCCTTACTCTATTTCCACCCACATTGTTTGCGATTTTCTTGGCTGGATTTCAGGGTCAAACATGTTCACACTTATGTTTCGTACATTGTTTACCCTATATTTCTCTTGCGCATATGGAGGTAGACTTTTCTATAAATAAGATGCTATGACCCGCTGTAACGGCACCAGACTAGGAATGTGAGATTGTCTAGGGATATTGTCAGAGGCAGACGGGGACAGGGTGACAGGAAGACGGAAAGGGATCGGTGAGAAAGCCAGACCCGATCACCTATATGAAAGGAAGGTGCAGGAAGCCTGTGTTTATCCGCTTGCTCCTGATGGAGGGCTTGCGCATAATTGATTTCATCTTTTATTCTTTCATGAATTCCTCTCATTCTCTCAACAAACCCTATTGATGCCTCGCTAGGGATAGTATCAGGGAGCACAAGGGGAATCTCAAAGCGTGGATGGTAGGCATAATTTCCAAAGAAAGGACTGGTTTTTGTTGTTTCGGATATATGAGAATTGTGCGCGAATTCTGCCTGTGCAAGCCACACATACCAGTCATTGTGCTCATAATTACTATACGCGGGTAGATATTGCTCCAAAATCGTATTTGTTCTCTCGGTCTGGCCATCGGTCTGAGGGTGAAAGGCGGTACTAACTCTTGACAGGATGCCTAGTGTTTTGCAGAGTGATTTCCAAAAGCGAGAAACGAAGGTCGACCCACGGTCTGAGACAATTGATTCTGGAAGGCCGTGAAGCTTCCAGACCGAGTCACAGTAAAGGCATGCAAGGTCTTCAGCTGAGCAGTTATCCTTGTAGGGTACAAAGTGTGCCATCTTTGTCAGTCGGTCCACAATAACCAGTATGGCATTAAACCCTTTGCTTTCTGGAAGTCCAACAATAAAATCCATACTCAGATCATTCCATGGACGTTTGGGGATAGATAGTGGAGAAAGACCCCCATAGGGAGCATGTCTTGAAGACTTAATTCTACAGCATGTATGGCAATGCCGTACATAACGCGTGATGTACTCTCTCATTCCAGGCCAGAAGTAATTCAGTGCAACCAGCTTGAAGGTTTTTGCAACTCCAGGATGTCCGGCAGACGGATTGTCATGGTACAAATTCAGGATCTTAAGCCGGAGTGGGTTTGAGTTCGGAATAAATAGTCGGCGACGAAAGTACAAAAACCCATTATGAGTAGTGCAATCAGGTAGTGAGATCTCTCTTGAGTGTCGAACACCATCAGCCAACATTTGAATAATTGAAGGAGGAAAATGGTCCTCATCATAGGCAGCCGTTAAGGCTTCAACGAACTCGGATGGAGGAGCAACGATAGTGGAAACTGTCAGCTTTGCCGGATTCAAGAGGGTTTGAAACTGGTGAATTAATCGTTCATCTCCATCTTCAGGGAGGTCTCCTGACCGACGAGTTAAGGAGTCTGGCTTGCCCCCATTTCTTCCTGGGCGAAAACTCATTTTAAAATCAAAGCGTGATAACAGTTCAGCCCATCGCGCTTGCCGCCGATTTAACATCTTTGTGCTCATAAAATATTCCAGGTTTTTATGATCGGTCAACACAGCAATTTTAAACTGCGAGGCCTCTAAGTACTGCCTCCACTCTTCGAGCGCAAGAACTACAGCAAGATGTTCCGTATCATATATCGGGTAATTACACTGTGCAGGTGTCATTTCTTTGGAAAAATATGCGACAGGATGTATAACTCCAGCATCATCCGCCTGAGAGAGAATTGCAGCGCGGACAAAGTCTGCAGCATCTGTTTCCACAAGGCTTGGACGGGCAAAGTCATAATGGGCCAAGATTGGTGCGGTCGTAAATGAAAACTTGAGTTTTGCGAAAGCCTCTTAATGGGCAACGTCCCAGGAAAATGGAATATCCTTTCCGGTCAATCGCGTCAAAGGTGCAACAAGTTTTGACTAGTCATAAATAAAGCGCCGATAGAAATTAGCGAAACCTAGAAGTGATTGTACATCTCGCAGGTTTCTCGGAATTGGCCAATCAGAGACTGCTATAAGTTTTCCCTTATTCATTGAGATTCCTGCGCGAGATATCACAAACCCCAAATATTCTACGTCCTCAACCTCGAATTTGCACTTCTCAGGCTTGCAAAATACATTATTTTCTTTCAGAATGTTTAGCATTTTTCGCACATGCCTACGATGTGTTTCTAAATCCTCAGAGAAGATTAAAATATCATCCAGGTATACCGAGCAAAAGTCATCAAGATGCTCCCTCCATAAGTCGTTCATAAAGTTCTGGAAGGTGGCAGGAGCATTTGTTAGGCCAAAAGGCATAACAGAAAACTCAAAGTATCCATATCTTGTTCCAAAAGCAGTCTTCCACTCTTCTCCACTTTTGATTCGCAGCAGGTTGTACGCTCCCCTCAGATCTAACTTTGTATAAATCTTAGCCTTTCCCACCCGGTCAAGGGTTTCCTGTATGAGCGGGAGAGGATATCTATTGTTAACAGTAGTGTGGTTCAAGCCACGGTAGTCAACACAGAGTCGTAGTGAACCATCCTTTTTTTTCACAAAGAGGACAGGTGCACGAGCCGGGGAGGAGGATTGTTGAATAAATCCCTTTTCTATATTGTCTTTAAAAAGTCCCGCAATATAGACAACTCCAACTCAGACATTCCATAGAGCGGACGCCCGGGTGGCTGCCCTCCTAGCTGTGTTGAAGAACAGCGGCGATCACTCCATGCTGATGTATTTTCCTTTGTCCCAGTTCGCATATTATTTCTGGTGTGTTAGTTTCCTTGGTCACTTATTATCAATCAAAAGGAGGAGCGGATATACCTTGATGGTATACTAAAGGATGATTCGGATGAATGGCCGGTAATGACCGGACAAGAAACCGGAGACATAAACCGGAGTTGAAGGTGGAGTTGAAGGCGGAGTTGATGGCGGAGAAGAAACCGGACAGGAAACCGGTGAATAGGCCAGAATGCCTGAAGGCAATGGGACCGGAACTGTATTTGCCCTAGGTATCTCCGGATGCATTTCCGGGAGAGAACATGGTAGAAACCTCTCTTTCTATTGTTTATATAAACCCTATACTCCACCATAGTTAGACAAGTAAGCAGATAGCCACGCTTCCGATCAATATACTCAGGCTCCTCTCTTGACTTCTTTGTACTTCTTCATCTCTCCAGCGCTTTCTTCTCCCATCCAGAACTCATAATAATCGGTTATGAGCCCGGTCAGCGCAGCCTAGGCCAATACTCAGCTGACACCAACACCGGTTCCCACTTCGTCTTGTCTTCTTCAATTACCATATACCGAGTTGATCCTTGACAAAAACACAGAACACGATGTCTGCATCTTCCACCACCGTTTCAAATCCCACTGGTACCTCAGGAACAACCTCGCTTACGCAGTCAATCGAAAAACTCGATGGGTCCATGGCTTCCGGTAAGAGCAACTACCAAGCATGGAGGTTCAGAGTAATCCGTATTCTCAAGGAGAAAGGGTTACTTTCAGCCATCGAAGAAAATCTCGACAAGAGCGATGACAAGGCCTTGTCTCGCGATAATGCAGCATTCACTATCCTCACCCTAAATGTTAAAGACTCACGAATAACACATATTCAGGAGTGTACTAGTGCAAAGGAAGCCTGGGAAGCGTTACGTACAGTTCACCAAGGGATCGGGGCCAGTGGGCGGATGGTACTCATACAGAGATTGTGGGCATTACGGCTGTTGGAAGGGGACGATATGGCGGAACATCTGAACAGGTTTCGGGAGTTAGCAAATCAAGTGCAGGGTTTGTCAGGAAATGGAAAAGGCATGGATGAGAACGAGTTAGTTACCTTATTGAGCTTGAGTCTTCTAGAATCGTACGAGCCAATTATTATGGCACTTCAATCTCGTACGGAGGATTTGACTTTTGAAATCTTCTCTGGTCGCCTATTACAAGAGTTAGCCAGGAGGTAGGTCGCAGAGGGAAGACAAGCAGACCAGCGAGCGAATAATACATCGGGCATAGCTTTCAGTGCAAGGTACCTCATGCGAGGCAGCAATATTGGTGGACGGTACGGGCTTCGGAGAGGTAGCATTCGAACACCAAATACGTTTGGGGTTGCCAGAGCGGAGGTACAGGGTACCCATGCGAAGGCAGGCGGGGCATCTAAAGCGAAAGGGAAATGCTTTTATTGTCAGAAGGATGGTCATTGGAAACGGGACTGTTTTAAGAGAAAGGCAGATGAGGGTAAGGAAGTTTTACCCAGGCCTGGGCCAGACCAAGGTGGTCTGGCATTTACTGCACTCGACAGCGGGTTGCCTGCACAACAGCTCGGAGACTGGATTGTGGATTCAGGAGCTAGTCAGCATCTTTGTGGAAGTCGGAGAGCATTTCTAGAGGGAACTCACCAGGAAATTATACCACGAGGAATCGAGATTGCCGACCGGTCAAAGATGCAAGCTGTGGGCCTGGGAGATGTTCGTATAGGGCCACTCCACTTGCCCAATGTGCTTTTGGTTCCCCAGTTAGGTGCAAACCTGCTATCAGTTGCCTGAATGATAGATAGCGGGTGGGATGTGCGATTCACATCAGCCAGATGTACGATAGCAAAGAAGGGAATTGATTTGCAGGGAGAACGCGAAGGAAACCTCTACTACGTACGGATACCTCAAGGCAACATCCATGCCCACCTCGGACTGGCTACCAACAAGGCAAAACCCCACAAACTTGAAATCTGGCACCGACGGTTAGGCCATAGAAGACTCGACAAGACAGCAGTCGAATACTTATCTAGCAAAGTTAGTGAGTTCAACATCGAGAGAAGCACGGATGATTAGGGAGAGAAAGACCTATGCGGTACATGTGCAGTCGGCCGCCAGCAAAAGGAGGCCTCGACCGGAACAAGGGAGAAGACCAAGGTACTACTTCAGGTAGTACACTCCGATATCTGTGGACCATTGCAGATTAGTACCTTAACTTGTGAGAAATATTTTATTAGGTTTATTGATGAAAAGAGCGGGCGAATTGCGGTTACTCTCCTACATCGAAAGGATCAGGCACTGGCAGCATTCAAGGCCTATAAAGCACGAGCTGAGAATGAAGCAGGACGCAGGATCGGAGTCCTGAGAACGGATGGTGGAGGAGAGTACAGTGGACAGTATTTTCAACTGTACCTAAAGCAGTGTGGAATCGTCCACTCTGTTAGCCCGCCTTATTCTCCTAAACAAAATGGATTAGCGGAACGAGCAAATAGGACCCTGATGGAAGGGGCACGGTGTATGATTGAAGATTCGCGGCTTACGAAACCATTCAGGGGCTATGCAGTTACAACTGCGGCTCATATCCACAACCGGCTTCCATCTCGCTCGCACGAAGATAAATCCCCATTGGAGCATTGGACCGGAGAGACGCCAAGTATAGGCCATCTAAGAGTGTTTGGGTCAGTTACCTATATGCACATACCAGGAGAAACAAGGAAGAAACTTGACCCCCGGTCGAGAAAGTGTATACTCGTCGGATACGATGAAAGCTCCAGTAGGAAAGCCTACCGTGTTTATGACCCTGAACAGAAACGGACAATTAGTTCACGAGACGTTATTATTGATGAGTCGGCAATAGGAAAAGGCGCTGGGGAGACAGGAAAGGGATCGGATGAGATGGAAATTACATTACAAGAAACGGTTGTTGGAGAAGAAGACGACCGAGAGGAACAATGGGGAAGAGATCTTGAGCGGATTACTCCCCCTGCGAGTGGTGGCGAGCAATCAGACCCCGAAGAGTTTGGTGGGGAAACCATCATGGTTAGGCCAGCAAATAGTGCGGTGTCAACTATAGACAAAGAGGTTAGTGTCTCTGCACTACGACGCTCCGAACCGCAACGCAACACTGGCGAAAACTTTCCACGTGCAATGATTGCCAATATTGAAGAGCCGCAAACACTCGCGGAGGCTTTTGCCAGAGATGATGGTCCCCAGTGGCGAGAGGCTTGGGTCTCAGAGGTCGACTCACTAGCCAGAAATAATACCTGGAGATTAGAAGTGCTGCCACCCAGCCGGCAAGCGATAGGATGCCGGTGGCTATTTAAGCGTAAAGAAGACGGGCGCTATAAGGCAAGGTTAGTGGCCAAAGAATACAGCCAGAGGGAAGGAGTCGATTATACCGAAACATTTGCCCCGGTAGCAAAGTTTAATTCACTTCGATCACTTCTCGCATTGGTATCAGAAAACGACTGGGAACTCGAGGGGATGGATGTCAAGACAGCATTTCTCAACAGCGAAGTTGAGGAAACTGTATATGTGGATATTCCAGAAGGGCTGAATGTCAAGGAACCTACTACACATGCGGATCAGCGGATCGTCTGCCGGTTAGTGAAATCTATATATGGATTAAAACAATCGCCAAGAGCATGGTATGGGAAAATAAATCAGTTCTTTGTTGATCATGGATTCGAAAGGAGTGAGCAGGATCATAACGTCTACATCCATACGATCTTCAAGCTCATCCTTCTCCTATACGTTGACGATCTGGTGATTACGGCACCGAGCCTAGAAGACGTCAATTGGATTCGCAGTCTTCTGCATGAGGAATTTGAGATGACAGATCTCGGGCCACTTACCGTATTTTTAGGAATTGAAATAAGACGAAATCGCCATACCCCGCAGCCTACACATCTCGCAGCAGCAATATATACAGACGATTCTCACGAGATTTGGGATGTCTAACGCAGCCATTATTTCAACCCCAGCCGACCCGCATGTCCACCTCACCACCTCACCAGCAGCTCACACTGTTGACTCAATCAACCAGGAGAGATACCAGTCAGCCGTTGGTTCTCTCATGTACAAAATGATCGGGACGCGGCCTGATATCTCCTTTGCCGTATCGGCAGTCAGTCAATATAGCACCAATCCAGGGCCCATGCACTGGACAGTGGTGCGGGGAATATTCCGCTATCTGAGTGGGACGAGGACTCTGGGAGTCCAGTATGGAGGGGGGTATTGCGGTGGGTACACCGATGCAGACTGGGGATCCGGTGAAGATCGCAAATCTATCGGAGGATATGTGTTTATGGTGAATGGTGCTGCCGTATCTTGGGCCTCAAAGAAGCAAGCCAGTGTGGCACTGTCCTCAACGGAGGCTGAATATATGTCGTTAACACAAGGAGTTAAGGAAGCCCTATGGCTTGGTGAGCTGCTAGCGGATCTAGGGGCATTACGGCATAAGTCAGAAATTCGGCAGGTTCAATGTGATAACCAAGGGGCGATTGCCCTTACAAAGAACCCTAAGTATCACGCAAGAACTAAACACATAGACATTCAGTATCACTTCCTTCGACAGCATATTGAATCCGGTTCAATCCAACTCACCTACTGCCCCCATCAGCAAAAACGGACCCTGCCTCTGATCCGTCGGCGTTGCGTCCTGACGCAAGCGCCGTATTTTCTGCGTCCCATGCGTCCTGTGCGTCCTGACTTGCATTGCAACGCCCCGCCACATTCCACGCCTCCTGAAATGCCCCGCAACGTTCCATCCGTCCTGACGCAAGGTCGTCTCCTCCCGGCGTCTAGACTACCCTAGACTCTTGTTCTCGTCACTTCTGTCTCTTCTCTACGTCCTAACACATCCCTCATGCCCGGAATCACAATTAATAGGCTGCTTCCTCAGAGGTCGACTGGCGTCTGGGGCAGCAGCTCTTTTTTTATGGTCACATCCGAGTCTCACGTCTCACGTCTCAGGCCTCAGGCCTTACCCCTCACCGGTCTGGCGATCTAATGAACTGCGTTTCAAGAAACTCGCTTCTATATCTTCTATATACAGTATCAAGGTGTAGGATTCTCACGTATAGCCGAGTCCTGATTCTCTCATCCGGATTCCTTAATAAACCTCCTTAAATGTTCTCCAATCAATCCGGCTATTCACAAGCCACCGCCGGTCCTCCTCCGGGATCAGATGCGCCACACCGAGGATTGTCCCTATATCTACTATTGTGAACCCTCGTGCGTCCTCTCTCATCTGCACTGTAACAAGGCCATGTTGATCCGATAGAGGCCCGGAGTTGACTGGGGTCAGCATCTGAACACCGGCGACCCGACGCACAGTATCCGTATTGTCGCATCTGTAGTCCCTGATTTTCAAGAGGGCAACTAGCTTTGCCAGTAGACGACCCCTCAGCGCACCATACATGTCTTCCGTACCCGCTTGTACCCAAATCCAATCATTGCGACTGCCCTGGTTTCTAAAGTGTAGGGCCCCAGTGGATCATGCACGGTGGATCGCGTAAACATCGGCTTCTTGGAACGCAAGAAGCGGGATTTCAAGTTGCATCAGTAGCTCAACAGGCAGTGATCGAAGTATCGCATGGTCTTCCGGAAGACGGTGGTCTATCGGTAGGTTATGCCTGCTATATCGTATCAATTCACGATATATAATATCGAGTGAGACTCCC
>Ga0307513_10002698_pt1 | contig 24424 bp, 22 predicted proteins | sample 15_EM_MG_FD_202174 | JGI IMG/M metagenome (GOLD analysis project Ga0307513, IMG submission 202174) | Populus trichocarpa ectomycorrhiza microbial communities from riparian zone in the Pacific Northwest, United States - 15_EM | ecosystem: Host-associated > Plants > Roots > Unclassified | place...
CGCTCTCATATCAGGTTTAGTGCTCCTGTGGATGGAAGAAGATCTGCATCATAACTTGACCTGAAATGCTTTGATATCACTCGATTGACATATCTAGAAAAGTGGGGAGCTAGTTTTTTAGTTTGCATTTTAGCGTGATGTAGGGAAATTGAGCACTATCAACACTGCGGGGGATAGGGCATATGGGTACGGCAACTGCTCGCGGCGAGAATAAGTCCTCAGATAACAGGCGCAACCGTAATTCTATCATACGCAACCACCGCAATTCCCCAACGATACAAATCGATTCCACCGCCAAAATGAAATGTCCTATCACGAGACCAAATGCTCCTAGAGAGAGGGAGAAGCTCAAATATACCAGCCTTAGTATCAATAGTCATTATAGCTGTAGTTGCTATCGTAATTGCCATTTTTCTCATGACGGTTGAATTTTGCGGCGGATCACCGTTGCGTCCTTGTCTAAGGACCTATTCACACCCGGAGCTATGCTTGGATTAGGCATAGGGTGGTGGATTGTTGCTTCCGCACCTTATGCTGGGTGCCATAGGATATGATTGTTCGCTTTGTCCATTGCGAATTGCTCGTCCGGTATCAAGTGCTTAGTTTAGTTTGCTGTCTTCCGCACCGTCTCTGCCTTTCCCTATTGGATGGATAGTTCGGTTTGCTTCATAGTTCATGCTAGTTAACTCTAGTCATTATGCATGGCATTTTAGTGTTCTATATTATCAAGGATCATAAAGGATTATGATATTTCGCGAAGTTTCCCTCCTTAGAGCTTAATGTGCTTCAATTGGTTCTTTGGAGATTCCCCCAGGTTTCGGGGTTGCTAGCTATTTTGGAGGTATGAATGTCCCCTACAGTAGTCTTATCCTCGGCTAGCATCTCCGCCAGTGGCCGAGCCCATAATTACTTCGCATTTGATGTGCCTCATCCACAGTGCAAGTGCCGCACTCACACCTTTAAATATTCCTTCGATTTTCGCACTTTCGTGAGGGTTTATGATGGCATCCCAAGCCGCCTAGGGTCAGAAAACATTTCATTATGGTCTGATAGACCCCAAGAGACCTGTAAGAAATATCGGCATGAGGTACATGACTCAGATGAAATATCTTGTGGGAATGATTGAAGAATATCTTGTATGCCCCTGGTTAAGACCCCCAGCATTGCAGTTTCTTGGCCTGATGAACCCTCATCGTTCGCGCGACGCAAGACCTCGCGATTCACCTAAATCCGGACCACCGACGAGATAAAGCACGACCCCCACCCGTAACTATAGTAGCCACTTATATAGTGGGAGAGCCTCAGCGATATTGAGTGGTAAAGGTTCATCATAATTTGAAACTAACAATACTACTATTGGGATCCCAGACGATCGCTTTCACCGTGCCGACAACTGCGACTGCCATGATGTATGAAGAGACCTAGTTAGGCTAATCCTGTAACCGGAACTCGCTAGTCTTCAGAGATAGCAGTTTTACCATACATTGTAGGGTCTGTGCGATAAATTTAGGCCGTGAGTTAGGAACCCACGCAGAGTCGCCGCACCTCCTCCTTGCCCGAAGGCGATTTTTCACGGATTCCGCCCGGGGCAGCGGGGTAGCCGGAACAGCGTATCCCGAATAACAGGGAGACTCAAAGAGCATTATTTAACGAAAAATAAAGAACGTCTAGGCTCTGTTTTAGGCATTATAGGAATCAAATGAGCAAAAGGTATCCTCTTACCAATAATAACGAGAATCATCTACAGTAATCTACTATATAAACATGCTAGGCCGCCTCTTAGCTCCCTATCGTTCTTCCTTTAGTACAGTCTCTCATCACACCTACCTCTGGTATATTTATTTTTTCTTATATTTTTCATAGCCTCGATTTTTGACCCTACATTCTTTCCTCTTTGTATTCCTTGGGGGGTCCGAAACAGTAAAATCCGTTGCCCGAAACACCGGGCTTTGTGATTTGTGAAGGTATTTGGACTCGCTCAGAACGCTGAACCGTTTGAGCACAAAGACCGAAAAATCCTATTTCCTCCCCAAGCACAGGCACACCACTGCCCACTTATTTCTCATACCCCGACATGTATCTGTGGCAGTGCTGTTGCTGGTGAAAATGCACCATGCAACCGAAGATCGCTGGGGATGGTATCCACGGGGGTCATAATAACGCGACCGAGGGTAAGTACCCAGCGTTGCTACCGATGTACTTCTACTCAAGACAATACGAAAGGATAATAACAATGTGGATATAAAAACAATAATAAAATCTGTAGAAGTAAGTAAGTGGTGCACCTCAGGCATGCTCCGGGCTAGACTGTAGAAGAAATCAGAGCTCAATAGCCTAGACTATTAATGTAGTGAGAGTTTTGTCGGTGATGAACTAGCTATGTGGAGTTGAGTAGGGGTACATCTGTCGCAACGCTGGGTACCTACCCTCGGTCGCGTTATTATGACCCCCGTGGATACATTTCACTAGCCATAACACAGCCACAGGTACAAGTTGAAGTATGAGAATTAAGTACCGTAAAAACTTTGGCGATTCGCCATCTCAGGAAGAGGTGGAACTTTGGCGATTCGCCCGCCTCGGTTAGGTCGCAAATCTCGGGATTCAGAAACAAAGTTTCTTGAGATGGATTAGTACTTTCCTAAAATGGTACAGCCTGAGTGCTATGGCCTTATTTGATCTTCTCAGCTTTCCAAACTAAACCTATCTTGGGCTAATGACTCTGTCTCTAGGAATCCTTAGATGGCGAATCGCAAAAGTTTTTACGGTAGTGTAACAGCTGCCTAGTCTGGCCTTAGGGCCTGTTTGGATGAAATGGTTCCGTTCCGTTGGCCCATACAAATGACCATTTCCTTCCGTTTCGAAAAGGTGTAAGCAAAATGACTGTTTGGTACAAATGGTAGCAACCATTCCGTTTCTTAGTGGTGACAACAGGATGGTTGCCATGTAAACATATCATGAAATTTTTTGCCATGTAAAATAATTGTTGTCTATGTTATAATATCAGTCTTTAACAATCACTGCTTCCTATCAACCTACATTTCAACCAATCTAATGGCCAGTATTATACTAGTAAATTTCTTCAAGCAACCAGGCTAGTGTGAAAATTTTTCATGGAGCAACAAGAAATGGTTGACCCTTGGCGACAACCATTTCCACAGATCAAACCATTTCGCAACGGAATGGCTGCCACTTCTTCCTTTTTTGCCAAACAGGCCCTTAGTAACTTATGCCTGGCAACGACTTTTACCGTTCCAGGCCTCCCAAGGGATGGTTTCTCCCGCCGCGGTATATAGGAATCCCGCTCAGCAGACGGACTTTCTACTGGTATAGGGACCAGGGGGCATTTCCCAGGGCGTAATACGAACCTGAAACTCCCCGTTTTCCTGACCGTCCCAAGCAGTCAGAAGTTCAGTGCGGCTCAGCGGGGTATCCCGTTCAGCACGAGATAGCGAGATGCGGCTGCACTAACACAAATTAATGACCCGGAGGGTGTGTAACACACCGGTACGAATAGATAGACTATTAATACCACTCGGTTGGAAACTTTAATTTGAGCCTAAGTATGTGACCCCACATCTGTCGCTTGACCGGATCTTCGGCGCAACGTGTGGTATCCGGAGGGTTGTTCTAACACCAACACACCCCCGCTTTTATCCAGCTTCTAGGGATATCAACCGATCATACTCAATAACTCCCCCTTTACCGATATGTCGCAATATACAGTCAATAACAACAGCAACTGCTTCAATACGAACACTGTTACTATATGTAATAGCTCTACTGTTGCCGATGATCGATCTCAACTTCTAGCCTGGCTGTCACCCCTAGAACCCAAGCTACGGCATCGGGACATTCAAGAGCGGCGTGTCAACAACGTCGGGGAATGGCTAATACAAAGCGAGGCTTTCAGGAGATGGTGCGACTTGCGTGAAGAGGGCGAAGACGGTAACGCAGTTCTGTTTTGCTATGGAGATCCGGGAGTCGGCAAGACATTTATCAGGTAACAAGGGTTACTCTCTCGGAAGAGGTGAATCCGTGCTAACAAGGTGCGATAACAGTTCGCTGGTAGTGGATAGGCTCTGCGATCAAACCAAAGGACAAAACATCGCGATTGCCTGTTTTTATTTTGACTTTGCGGCACGAAAGGAGCAGTCTGCGACCAGCGCGCTGGGTTCCTTGTTGAAACAGATGATTAGCGGAATGGAGCGGATTCCGGAGGAAATACTGCGGGCTTTTCAAGAGCAGAAAAAGGCCATTGGCGGACGCGCACCGCAACTCGTTGATATCGTAAAGATGCTGCAGGCCATCGTCTCTTCACAACCCACGTTTATGTGTATCGATGCTCTCGATGAGTGTGTTGGAGCGCAGCGACTTAAGTTCCTCGATTCGCTGAAAGAAATTCTTGAAAGTTCTACGGGTGCTCGAATATTTTTGACTGGAAGGCCCCATATTCGAGCTGAGATCGAAAAGCGCCTTCCTGGGAAAGTGACGAGTGTATCTGTAAGCCCCACCAGAGGGGATATCGTCACATATCTTCGTGCTCGACTAGGCGAGGACGAAACGCCAGACGCCATGGATGAGAGTCTGGAGGCAGACATTCTGGAGAACATTCCCGAAAAGATATCCGAAATGTGCGTAGGGCAATGATGCAGAGAACCCCGCCTCGCATTATTCACTAATAAATAATATTTAGGTTTCTGCTCGTCTCCTTGAATATCGAAGCGATATTGCAAGAATCGACAATATATCGGAGACGAGAACGTCTCAGAAAAATGACAGACGGATTTGGGCTGGGAGATGCTTATGGTGCCACGATAGAACGGATTAAGGCACAGGGTGGGGATAAATCGAGACTCGGGATGGAAGCTTTGATGTGGATCAGTCATGCGGAACGGTCATTAAGGGCAGATGAGCTCTGTCACGCCCTAGCAGTGGAATTAGGCTCCAGGGATTTCAACGGCGACAACGCTCCTTCGATGTCAACACTAGTCAGCTGCTGTCAAGGGCTCATCACTATAGATAAGGAAGCATCAACTGTGCGACTGATCCACTTTACTCTACAAGAGTATCTTTCCGCCCCTCCAGGTGTTTTCACTAGACCTCATTCGAGAATAGCAGAGATCTGCCTAACCTATCTAAATTCCAAACAAGTCAGAGCCCTTTCAACCGATCCCTCCACCATCTCCGCCCATGATAAGGCTTTTCTGCGATACTGTTCACTATACTGGGGAGTTCATGCCAAAAAGGACCTCTCGGGCTGCGCGAGGTCACTTGCGCTGGAGCTGTTTCAGAAATACGATGGCCACATATCCTCAAAATTCCTTTTTCAAGAAGTAGAGGCTCCGTGGCCTGGAGATTCTGGTACTAGCTTCCCATTTACTGGGCTCCATTGCGCATCCTTCTTCGGAATTGTTGAGGTTGTAGCTACTTTGATAAAGATGGAATGTTACGATATCAACGAAGGGGATTCTGGAGGGGGCACACCACTAGCATTGGCCGCGCATAATGGGCACGATGAGGTTGTAAAACTGCTACTCGGGCAGGGAAAGACCAACCCCAACAAAGCGAACGGCCACGACCAAACACCGCTCTCGTTGGCTTCTTGGGGTGGGCATGAGGGAGTGGTAAAGCTACTACTCAGGCTAGAAGAGGTCAACCCCGACAAGCCAGATGATAGTGGCAGAACACCGCTCTCATATGCCGCCTGGGGGGGGCACGTGGGGGTTGTCAAACTACTACTCGGGCGGGAAGAGGTCAATCCCGATAAGCCGGATAATCATAGCCGAACACCCCTCTCCTATGCAGTTTGGGGAGGACATGAGGAAGTGGTGGCAATACTACTCAAGCGAGGAGAGGTCAAACCCGATACGCCAGATACTGTTGGCCGAACACCTCTCTCGTATGCTGCTCAGGATGGACATGAAACAGTGGTGAAAATACTCCTCGGCCGGGAAGGGGTCAGTCCCGACAAGCCAGATAATTCTGCCCGAACCCCACTCTGGCATGCTGCTTCTGGTGGCCATGAGGGAGTAGTGAAAATACTACTTGCCCGGGAAGAGGTCAACCCCCGACAAACCAGATATTGTCGGCCGAACACCCCCCTCGTACGCCACCCAGGGTGGACACAAAGCAGCGGTGGAAATATTGATTGGGCATAAAGAGGCTAGCCTTGAAAATCGCATAACGACGGCAAAACACCGTTCCTGTTCGCTGCTTGGTATGGACATGAGGAAATGGTAAAAATACTGCTCGTTGTGAAGCGGTCAACCTTAACGAGCGAAATAATTACGGCAAAGCACCGCTCACGTAAGCGGCCCCGAATGGACATGAGAGAGTAAAAACCCTACTCGGGTATCAAGAGGTCAACCCCAACAAGATAATCGCGTCCGGCATCGCTCATGTTGGTAGCAAGGTGGGGGCGCCTGAGGATGGCAACGCTGCTAGATCCTTATAGGCCCGCAGCCCGCAGCGCCATTTGAAGCCTAGAAGAAACCAACTCGTGGAAATCCCTGTCATTCCTTCCCTCTCGGGCCAGGCTGCTCACCGAAGTTTCCTTGATCATCCTGCGTAGGCAAAGCAAAATCCCATGAGATGGGGGTGCACGTATATGTTACTATCTGGTCTGAAACTCCCTGTCTAATCCCGCCGAGTAAGAATTTACTGTGCGAGTTTCTGTTTGTAAAGGACAGTATTCTGATCGGTGGGGTGGTGAGAAGTTTCAGTTTATAGTATCCAGTTTCATTCTCTCGGATTAAATTTTCCTCTCATCCTAGATTCTTGCGTGCACCTTCCCTCTTACTTGTACTGTCTTTCTTCCTTTCTTATCTCTCCTCCCGACCCTCTCCCATGAGCGATAAACTGTATACAAATTATTATTTTTTTAGATAGAGGAAATGCGGTGCACAATGGCGTACGGATTCTAGAGGTGATCGCCAACAACTCCATACAGATCGTATGATACCAGTCGTGGAAAAAAGTGGAGTTCACACTGGGTGTTCCGAAACCGCAACCACCGACCAACTTTCGCTTTCTAAAAGAGAATAACTACACCTGTGACTACGGAACTCGTTGCGATACATGATCACATACTCTCCGGAGTGGCTAACTCTCGTCCTCCGCCATTATGAGAGAAAAGCATTTCATCGCTAAGGAGGAGCAATGAGTTAAGAAAGCCGGGGGTGTTACTATGCCCCACGGTGTGCCAAGCCATAAACGTGAACTCCACTTTTTCCCACGACTGCTAGCTCTCTCAATTCCCGTACTCGGGATTCCCCAATCTAGGCTTAAAATAGAGGAACCAAAGAGCCCAGAACACCGTACCGTAAAAACGCTTTCGACTCTCTATATCCGTTGGCCCAAGTAGGTGTTGTTTGACAGGTTAGGAGGATTGTTGTGTAAGCGAGTCAATGGGATCTAACACGTCCTGAAGGCTGATCTTATTCATTATAGGAAAGTACTAGCCCCTCTTAAGACCTTTGTCTTTGATTCCGGAGATAGCCAACGACAAGATTTTTTACGGTATTGTTACATCTACTAGTCCTACTAGTCAATTGGAGGGGGGGAAGTGGGGTGAATGGTGGTTTTCTTTTGTGGGGTGCGGTGTCGCTTATGCCGGAATTAGTGCGGTGGGGTACGAATTGAGTTGCGGGGAGCATATGATGAAGATGGTACAATATTATCTGGCGAAGAGAGATGCGGTGCCGGCTTGCGTTTCTTGAGGTATCCTGCATAATAGAGGGATCCAGCAGGAAATATTATCCCTGCCAAAAACGCCAAGCATGAGAGGACCGACATGTTGTGAACTTGAGGAAATTTTCGAGTTCTAGCACTGAGATGGGATGCCATGATGGCCCGAAGAACAAGCAGCCCTCTCAGTCGTCCAGTCGGACGGGCGTCGACCGCCGTCCGACGACGCTAGTCCTCGTCCTGGACGGGGCGACGCCAAGGTCGTCCGGACGACAAAAGACGAGGACTAGCGTCGTCCGACTGCAACCCCTGGTAGGCCGCTCGGGCACCACATCTTCTTTGCTTCTTTTTTTATATATTTCACCATTTTTGTTTTGATTTTTAACCTTAACTTATTTGAGTACTAGTATTTGTCTCATTGACCAGTTTTGCGCGTCTGTAGTCGACGGCCGTCCACCCCGTCTAGGACGGCGCCAAGGCAGTCCGTCTCGTCCTTCGTCGTCCTCACCCCGTCTTGGACGGACGGGACGACTGGATCTAGTGAGAACAAGGAGGCACCAGCCCGAGACATAGCCTACTTTAAATTGTTCTTGTATTCAAGGATTGTGTGCGGAAATGGTAGCCGCCATACTCATTGTGGTTTAAATTTTGCGTTGGCCATTGTTTACATCTTTGCATTTCTTGCAAGGATATCCACTATCCCTACCACCCACCTGTTGGTGGTAGGGGTGTTCACGATCCTTGAAGAAAATGCCAAGTGTGAGAGTTGGTATTGCGCCTTTCCTAATTTATTGATGTTGCTGTGGTTACGACGTTTTCCGCAGGGATTAGGTTTCTGTGCTGGATCCCTCTAATGGATGTCCAAGCTCGGTCAAGGCGAGCGCCAGCCATCCAGAATCGGATTATTACCTAATCGATTGGCCATTCCAGCTCGCGGGCCCCACTCGAGTAGAAATCCCATACAAATTGACTATAATACCTTGGCATTTTTTCTAGAGCTATTCTCTTAGAACCCTGGCTCTCAGAATTCCCAGCATGTTTTCTGTAGCCTGGTGTTCAAGTATGTGAATCATCATGCTAGGCTGTACTATCTAAAAATCCCTGGGTTTTTCAGATGTTATGGCGGTAAGTAGGTACCTTTTAAAAACGAGAATATTGTATGGAAAACCTGGTGGGGGCTCCATCTCTTTTGTCACCAAGATCGTACTGTATATACGACACCTCTCTGCAGTGTTGATACAGACGTCACAAGAATGGTATTAATTTCATACATTTCAAGTGGTGTAATCGCAATTGGGCTTGGGCCCTCCACTTGTGACCGTACCGGCTACAAGTACCTGCGAAATTGGTGTAACGCCAGCAAACCCCCGCTTTTCTTTAACAGACCCCGTGTTTCTTCCGCTACCAGGAATATCAACCAACGATACCCACCAACTCCTCCTCTTCAACAGAGCAAGCAATAAACAGTAGAATATGTCTCAATATATCATCAATGATTCTAACAACTACCTCAGTACTGCGAACTCTTATAATAATGTTTGGAGCAACTACACTGTTACCGATGATCGGTCCCAACTCCTAGCCTGGCTATCACCCCTGGAGCCCAACTTACGACATCGGAACATTCGGGAGCACCGTGTCAACCATGTTGGGGAATGGCTCGTACAGAGTGAGGAATTCAGAAGATGGCGCAGATTTGGTGGAGAATGTGAAGGTGATAAGGGGATTCTGTTTTGCTATGGAGATCCGGGAGTGGGCAAAACGTTTATTAGGTGACGAGGATTATTCTGCGAGGAGAGAAGCATGAGAGCCTGTGCTAACAAGCCACGATGACAGTTCGCTAGTGGTAGATAGGCTGAGCTATCAGGCCAGAGGACAAAACACTCCCGTCACGTGTTTTTACTTCGACTTCGCGGCACGAAAGGAACAGTCTGCGACCAATATATTTGGTTCATTGTTGAAACAGATGGTTAGCGGGATGGAGAAGATTCCAGAGGAAATATCGAAGGCATTCCAAAAGCACAAAAAGGTCATCGGTGGACGTAGACCACAACTCGTTGATATCATGAAGATGATACTGGTTATCACGTCCTCTCAACCCACATTCATATGCATTGACGCCCTAGACGAATGGGTTGGAGTGCAGCGAGTGAGGGTCCTTGATTCCTTGAAAGAAATCCTCGAGAAGTCCCCGACCACCCGCATATTCGTGACTGGCAGGCCCCACACTCAAGCGGAGATGGAAAAGCGTTTTTCTGGACGAATGATAAGTGTATCTATATGGCCCACCAAAGGCGATATTATCGGATACCTCCGTGCCAAACTAGGCGAGGACAAAACGCCAGATGCAATGGATGCGATGTTGGAGGAAGAAATTTTGGAGAAGATTCCCGAAAACACATCCGAAACGTGAGTAGGAGCAAAGAACCCCATCTGACATGATGCGCTAATAGATATATTTAGGTTTCTACTCGTTTTCCTGAATATCGAGGCAATCTTGAGAGAATCAACAATATATCGGAGACGAGAAAGGCTGAGGAAAATGATGGGCGGATTGGGATTGGGAGCTGCTTACGGTGCGACGATCGAACGGATAAAGGCGCAGGGTGGGGATAAATCGAGACTCGGGATGGCTGCATTGATGTGGATCAGCCATGTGGAGCGGCCGTTGGGGGCGGATGAGCTATGCCACGCCCTAGCAATCGAGCTCGGCTCCCCGGAGTTCAATGCTGACAACGTCCCTTCAATCTCAACATTAGTTGGCTGCTGTCAGGGGCTTATCACTGTTGACGAAGAGGCATCAGCTGTGCGACTAATCCACTTTACTCTACAAGACTATCTTTCCACCTTCGATATTTTTAGTGCACCTCATTCTAAAATGGCCGAGATCTGCTTGACCTATCTGAATTCCCCGCAGGTCAAGGCCATTCCAGCCGATAGTTCTCTCGACATCCCCAACATGCCCTTTCTAAAATACTGTTCTCTCTATTGGGGAGTCCACGCAAAAAGGGAACTCTCGGACCACGCCAGGTCACTTTCCCTAGAGCTGTTTAGTAAATATGATGACCACATATCCGGAAAATTACTTTTAGCAAAACATTTTGTTCTAGGTCCATGGAGGTTCCAGGATCCTGCTACAGGTTCCCAGTTCAAAGGACTACACTGCGCATCGTTCTTCGGAATTGCCGACCTTGTTGCTGCTCTGATAGAGATAAAATGTTATGATATCAACGATGGAGGTTTCTTGGGGCATACGCCGCTTGATTTGGCTGCTGACAATGGACATGAGGGGGTGGTGGAAATACTACTCGGGAAGGCACAGGTCAACCCTGACAAGCCAGATAATGACGGACGAACACCGCTCTTTTCTGCCGCCCAGAATGGACATGAGGGGGTGGTGGAACTACTACTCGGGAAGGCACAGGTCAACCCTGACAAGCCAAATAATGACGGACGAACACCGCTCTTTTCTGCCGCCCAGAATGGACATGAGGGGGTGGTGGAACTACTACTCGGGCGGAAAGAAGTCAACCCTGACTACCGAGATAATGACGGCAACCCACCACTCTTGCTTGCTGCTTGGTATGGACATAAGGAGGTGGTGGAAATACTACTCGGTCGGAAAGATGTCAACCCTGACAACCGAGATAACGACGGCAAAACACCGCTCTTGCTTGCTGCTTGGTATGGACATGAGGGAGTAGTAAAAATACTACTCGGGCGGAAAGAAGTCAACCCTGACAACCGAGATAATGACGGCGAAACACCGCTCTTGTCTGCCGCCCAGAATGGACATAAGGAGGTGGTGGAAATACTACTCGGTCGGAAAGATGTCAACCCTGACAACCGAGATAACGACGGCAAAACACCGCTCTTGCTTGCTGCTTGGTATGGACACGAGGGAGTGGTAAAACTACTACTCGATGTGAAGAGGCCAACCCCAACAAGCGAAATAATGACGGCAAAGCACCGCCCTGGTTTGCTGTCCCGGGCGGGAGGGAGGGGGTGATAAAAACACTGTTCTGGTATGAAGTGGTTAACCCCGACAACCCAAAAAAACCACAAAAAACACCGATTTCTCGTCTACCGTTTTGAATGGACATGAAGGAGTAGCGTGAATGCTACTCGGCTACGAACAGGTCAACTCCGACAAGCCAGATAATCGCGGCTGACACCGCCCACGGAAGTTTTCCTTGATCATCCATGTAGGCGAAGAAAATCCCCTGACATGGGAATGCATAAATATGGTATCACACCTGTCTGCAATTCCCTGTCTAACCTCCCCGAGTGAAAATTTACGAGTTTTCTGTTTGCAAAGGACGGTGGCCTGGTTGGGGCGGAATGGTTCTGTCGTTGTGAGAAGATTCGGTTTATAGTTTGCGGTTTTCATCCTATCGTATTTAATTTTCCTCTCGCTGTGAATTCTTCCTCCTTTTCTTTTACTCATGCTTTCTCCCCTCCCCCGACCCCCTCTCCCTTAAGCGGCAAACTGTGTACAAAGTGTCCCTTTCTATATAGATAAAAAGGCGGTGTACGATAGGGCAAGTATTCTCGAGGCGGTTTTAAATTATATACAAACTGTACTTAGCGTGGGTGACTAGTTACCATAAATAATATAGCCTAACAAACCCCGCAGTGCTGCACTTAGTAGATACCCACTAGCCACCCCCGATACTCACGTGGCCGATGGGGCAGCAGACAGGCCTCCCCTGGCACCCATTACTCCTCCCGGGCAGAAATATCCGGAAACAGGGATTAAAAAAATATGGTAAACCCCCCGCGATTTTCTGAGCGCCCATACAAACTCAAAACTCGTATTTTCGAATACCGGTACTTCCTCCCTGGGACGAGTAGCCCCACTAGTCTCACGAACTTTGTAATATGAAACATACCAGAGAAGCCACCAAGAAGATGGTGTACACCGTAGCGGGCATCCATAAACTACCATTCGCTCCGCTGTGACCACCGAATTCCCAAAACAACAATACCGGTAATAAATGTTGAAATTATTCGATGCTGTTCGGCATGATCAACCTACCGGGCCGCACAGCCTATTCTGTTATCGTTCGGACAAAGAAGTTCAGACATGCGCTCTGGATCGATCCGTTCGCCGGGAGGAAAGCGGAAGTCCTTGATGTTGTTCTGCATGTTCAGCATACATGCAGCTGGTCCCTTTACTGTTCCGGCAAACACCTCGGATATGCGCTCGGGATCGGTGCAGCGGCGAAAGGAATGCGACTCTGAAAGAACCGCATGCGCGGAGGCTATCGAGCGTGAAGAGTTTTCTTTGTGTGATGTTTGTCTTGCCTTTTTGTTAGCATGATATTTTTGCGGAAGGGAAAGGGGGACATGTGTAGAAGAAAACGGACCTGTGTCGTGATCGATAGAATGATGGAAGGGTAGGGGGAAGGCTTCGTTGTTGTTTTATTTATACTCCTGTCTTTAGTACCAGTTAGTTTAGTTAGAAGAGTTGTGAGCGTGAGCGAGCAGTTGAATAGAAGTTGTGTGTTGGCGATCTATCTTGACCGCCGCCATAGTCTTGGCGTTTGGTTTCGCCTGCCGCCGTCTCGCCGTCGTCCCAATCGCCGTTTCGCCGTCCGTCGTTCGTCGGTCAGCCGTCGCCGTTCAAAAGTAAACGTCCCGAGACGGGCGGGAAAGGGCATTCCGAGGCCATCTGCGGAAAGGCTAATCAACAATACAGAGTCCTGGCTAATCACGAGAAAAAAGCATGAGGGAAACGCGATACAGTCTTCACCGTATCCACGACGAGGCTGGGCGGGCGAACCGGGATTAATTACCAGTAATTTCGTAACCCTAACCTTGACCATTTCTCTTTCTTGCGCACCAAATACCCCTGTTCGTCGCCCGCCCAATTTCGTCGTGGGTACGTACGGTGAAGACTGTACCCGCAATTTTCCGACGCCTGCAAACACGACCGCTATTGCATACCGGTGCGGGCAAAAAATCGACCAGAGCCTCAGGGTTTTTGTGGCCTGCAATAGCGGTCGTTTTTACAAACGTCAGAAAATTGCGAGTAGAGGCTCGGCCGACCCCGGGAGACCCGAAAAGAATATTAATGTGAGATAGGTGCTTTAAGATGAAATATTGAGTAGACATCATTGCGAAATTTCTCGAAGATTACCGAAACTCTTAACCAAATAAATCACCATAGTTCACCTTATGTAAGGCATTTGAAGTTTGCCTAGGACACTAAGCCCTTAATGAGTCGGGTTGAGACTTTCACTTGCCACCGCAAAGCTCATGATTGTAGTGGGGGACCTGCCATATTGGGTTGGAAAACTTGACACACCTCAACTTAAAGCCCACGATATTACTGATAACAGTGGTGTTTGTATTTTCCACAAGAGAATGGTTTCGCGGCGTCGGCCACGGAGGTAGTAGTGGCTCACAGACCTGGCGGGGTTTATTGTAGTTAGGAGTTTTCGTGGCCGGCTAGCTGGACCTCATCGCAAGGAACCTGCGCGATGGGTTAGGACTTAAAGGCCCACTCTGTACTCGAGTACTGTACTGTGCGCAATGTCAAAGCGTTTTAAAAAGACTGCTATTGAATACCACCCAAATCCAAGCAAAAAAAGACAAACTTTGGTGGTAACTTATGCAATAACAGTCTTTTTTAAAAACGCTTCGACATTGCGAGTACATATGCCTCTCTACAGTCCTGATACAATTGCCCCACGGGTGATATTAGTTTCATACATTTCTGGTGACCTAGTGGAATATTCTCGGGCCGTCCATTAGTGGCTACGAGCACCTGAGAAGTTGATGTAACACCAACACACCCCCGCTTTTCCTTTTTTAACTAGACCCGGCTCTTCTCCTGCTACTAGGAATATCACCAACCAACAATACTCACCAATTCCTCCTCTTCAACAAAGCAAGCAATAAACTGTGGAAGATGTCTCAACACACCATCAACCATAGTAACAACTGACTCAATACTACCAACTCTTATAACAACGTATGGAACAACTGCACTGTTACCGATGATCGGTCCCAACTCCTAACATGGTTATCACCCCTTGATCCGGGCTTACGGCATTGGGACATCCAAGAGCGTCGCGTTAACAATGTCGGGGAGTGGCTCATACAAAGTCAGGAGTTCAAAAGATGGTGCAAATTTGGTGGGGAAGGTGAATATGGTAGGGCAGTTCTGTTTTGCCATGGAGATCCGGGGGTGGGTAAGACATTTATCAGGTAGCAAGGATTATCCCCCGCGGGAACTAGAAGGTGAATCCGTGCTAACAAGCCGCTACGATAGTTCGCTGGTAGTGGATAGGCTGTGTGATCAGGCCAGAGGACAAAGCATCCCCGTTACCTGCTTTTACTTTGACTTCGCGGCACGAAAGGAGCAGCCTGCGACCAGTATGCTGGGTTCCTTGCTGAAGCAGATTGTCAGCGGAATGGAGAGGATTCCGGAGGAAATATCGCGGGCCTTGGAAGAGCAGAAAAAGGCCATCGGTGGTCGCAGACCGCAACTCGCCGATATCGTGAAGATGCTACAGCTCATCACGTCCCCACAGCCCACATTCATTTGCATTGATGCCCTAGACGAATGTGTTGGAGTACAACGAGTCAGGCTCCTTGATTCGCTGAGCCAGATCCTTGAGAAATCCCCGGGCACTCGAATATTCGTAACTGGCAGGCCTCATGTTCAAACTGAGATTGAAATGCGTCTTCCTGGGAAAGTGACGAGTGTATCTATAAGCCCCACCAAGAGTGACATTACCACATATCTTCATGCTAGACTGAGCGAGGACGAGACACCAGATGCCATGGACCAAAGTCTGAAGGGAGACATCCTTGCGAAGATTCCTGAAAATATATCAGAAACGTGCGTAGGAGCAATGATGCCGTTAATCCCGCTCAATATTATCCGCTGATAGATATATTTAGGTTTCTACTAGTTTCCTTAAATGTTGACGCAATCTTACAAGCATCAACAATACATCGGAGGCGAGAGAGGCTCAACAAAATAACAGATGGATTGGGACTGGGAGATGCTTACGATACAACAATTGAACGGATAAAGGCACAGGATGGGGATAAACCGAAGCTCGGGCTGGAAGCTTTAATGTGGGTCAGTCACGCGGAACGGCCGCTGACGGCGGGGGAGCTCTGCCATGCCCTAGCAATCGAGCTAGGCTCCAAGGATTTCAATGACGCCAATACCCCTTCGATCTCCACACTAGTCGGCTGCTGTCAAGGGCTTATAACCGTAAATAAAGAGGGATCAACTGTGCGACTGGTCCACTTTACCCTAGAAGAGTATCTTTCTGCCAATCCCGACATCTTCAGTAGACCCCACTCGAAAATAGCCGAGATCTGCTTGACCTATCTGAATTCCGAACGGGTCAAGGCCATTCCAGCCGATCGCTCCACCGACACCGGCAGCCCTCCCTTTCTAGAATATTGTTCTATGTACTGGGGAGTCCATGCGAAAAGGGACCTCTCGGACCCCGCCAGGTCACTTTCCCTAGAGCTGTTTAGGGGATATGATGGCCATATATCAAGAAAATTTCTTTTAGTAGGGCATTTGGGTCTGAATACATGGAGGTTTAAGGATCTTGCTACGAGTTCCCGGTTCAAAGGACTGCACCGCGCATCGTTCTTCGGAATTGCAGGGGTTGTAGCTGCTTTGATAGAGATGAAATGTCATGACATCAACGAAGGGGATTTCCAGGGGTATACACCGCTTGCATGGGCTGCCCGCAATGGCCATGAGGAAGCAGTGAAAGTGCTACTCAAGCGTGGAAAGGCCAATCCCGACGAGCGAGATAATGACGGTAAAACACCGCTCCTGTTGGCTGCTTGGCACGGACATGAGGAAGTGGTAAAAATACTACTCGGTGTGGAAAGGTCAACCCCGACAAGCCAAATATTTGCGGCAAAGCGCCCCTCGCATGCTGCTTGAGCGGACATGAGGGAGTGGCAAAAGCCCTTCTCGGGTATGAAGGGGTCAATCCCGACATAGGAGCGCACCGATCTTCAGTTCGCCGTCTAGCTTCGTCGAGTGAGGATTTACGAGTTTCCATTTGCGAAAGAAGTTGGCTGGTTGGTGGGGTGGAATTGGTCCGGTATTGTGAAAAAATTCAGTTCATAGCTTACGATTTTCACCCTATCGTACTTAATTTTCCCCTCACTGTAAACTATTTCATATGCCTTTTCCCCTACTTGTACTCGGGCGCAAATTAAAGATCCGGAAAAAGTGACAAACAAAATGTATGGTTGCAACACAGATATTTGAAGTCACTTCTTCCGGATCTTTAATTTGCATCCGAGTACTGTCTTTCTCCCTTCCTTATGGCTCACCCCCCTGTATGCGATAAATTTTGTGCAAAGTGTCATTTTTTTTCAGATAGAAAAGCGGTCTATTATGGCGCAAGTGTTCTTGCGGTAACGGTGAATAATTATACACAGACCGTATCTACCGGCACCATTGATATTATAAATTCATTAACACTACAGCGTTGCACTTGGAAGATTCCTGTTAGCCATTCTCGTTATCAACATGAGCAGGGAGGGGGGGGGGGCTACCGGACAGGCTTTTCCCATCAGTCTCGCTCGTTTCACGAACCCGGTATGATGCCGGACAATGCCAATCAACACCTTAGCGAACCCCAAATACGACCAACTTCAAACTCTTCTAAGTCAACAACAACAACTCAAAAGCTCAAAACCTTCTGTAAAAGTCTTTATTTTATGGTTGTCTAAAGAATTACAGAGGGGTTTAATGAAATATGAACTTCCTGCTGTGCTAGAGCAGTTCAAAGATTTCCATTTTTTGGTGGGAGAGGAGCCAAATTAACACACCCTAAAATTACTGTATCAGGTAATATCTTGGCAATACCATGCCTAATGCGGCAATAAATATCGCCGATCATTTCACTGGGTGAGATAACCTAACCCAATTAGGAAGGTTGTTGGCGCTTAGTAAGCGACGGCGAATTAACACAGGTGTGGATTGGCAGTGTCCGGCACTATAGCACGAAACATTCCAGAGAAGCCACTAAGAAGATACGCTATACAGTCTTTCATCAGGCTTGACGAATATCAGCGGGTGACGAACAGGGATTAGCAGGCATTTTTTGAGAAAACCTATTCAATACCAGCGAAACTCGGACCCTCCCTACAGAATACCATCCAAGTTTTTGTATCCTAGCGAAAACACAACGTTTCACCCACAGCCAAGAAACTAATATTTCAACTTTTAGGCGAGGAGGCACCATCAAAAAAATTCCTAAAAAATTAACAATTTCTTTAAAAATATGCGAGACCTAGGTATATTTTTTGGTATTTTTTTTTGCCTCAAAAGCCAGCTGGTAGAGAAATGAAATTTATCTGAAAACCCGATTTCTTATAGTGCCAAGCAAGGTGATAACACAGCTTGCAAGGATACCTGCCTAGGCATTTTCCTAAACAGACGATCCTTTGTTTAATTTTTAAGCTGTGGGTGAAACGTTGCGTTTTTGCTGGGATAAAAAAACTTGGATGGTATTCTGTAGGGAGGGTCCGAGTTTCGCTAGTATTGAATAGGTTTTCTCGGCATTTTTTGTTACCTTACTAGATTTTTTAATGACCGAATACCCCTGTTCGTCATCCGCTGATATTCGTCAAGACCTGATGAAAGACTGTAACGGGTATCCAGAGGCCCCACTTTTATTTCAACGTACTAACAGCAGACGAATATATCTTGAACTAGTGCAGCTTAAGCGGCTAACATTACGGAACCTTTTTTTTGGTGGAAACAACAAACACCATCACCGGTGGTAATAAAAAAATACAACCCTGTCTACTCAACAATATTATGACCCAAGCTCTCTCCCACTGCATAACTTATATGGCCACTACGGCTGCAAGTGAAAGCCCAACCCCTGCAAGCGGGGCCGAAAAGTAAGTAAGCACAAAGTGATTTTACACCAAAAATGGGCACTTTCGTACACTCATTCCGGAAGCAACAGGACAACTTCGCTGAACACCCAGAGATGCAGGCTACCCGACTTCTATTGTAACCTCAAATAAACTTCCCTGAGAGTAGTAGCAATAGTGAACAAAATCGCTCCGGGACCATTCTTTTGGTATAATAATATTATATTATTATTATTATGATAGCAATTCTGAGAGTCAGGGTTCTAAAAGAATACCAAGATGGTCAAATTGTATGGGATTTCTACTCGGGTGGGCCCGCCGAGTTGGGATGGCCAATCGATCAGGCAATACTCCGATCCTGGATGGCCGGAGCTCGCCTTGATCGAGTTTGGACACCCTTTGTGCGAGATAGCTCACGAAATGCAAGCCGGAGCCGAACTCCCCCTTCCACCTGGTCTACACCCCAGTCCAATACGTTACACTACCGAAACTGCATTGTATGAAGCCAATTCCCCCTCTGGTTATACCGTTGGCCAATTATCCATAGTTGGGCATGATGGAGGACCCAGTCGTGCACAACAACGGCCACCGTACAAGCACCGCTGTGAGGATGCCGTGAGGCGAGCGTCGTGGGGGAGACCCGGAACGCGGGTGATTTCAAAACTAAAGTGTATTCTCTATCGATGTGTAGAATGATGATTCGCTGTGCTATTGTAGGTGATGTTGATGCCATGATCATGATGCTATGGAGAGAAAGAGAACGCAGCTAGGACTGTATACAGATTGTGGTGGCCACTCGCACATAGGGCTCTCCACCACAGAAAAACCAGTCACCCTCAATACGGTGACAGTCCCACTCGTCTGCTAACTAGATACCCTAACATGACATCCCACGATGGGCTTACTCCATCAATGCAGACGCGCCACACAATCGACACGGCTGGGCTACAGACATGTCAGTTTCTGGTACATTTCGACAAAGCAATCTGCCGAGTAAACCACCCCAATCACAGAGGAACCGAGTAAGCAAAAACCCGAAAAGCACATAACAACAAACAGAAACCAAAAATCCCAAACATTCCTGTCAGTATCTTTATCGAGGCCAAAGAGGATGGACATGTTCTTCAGGATTTTGAATGATGTCCAGATAGAGCCAACCACAATCAGAAGAACTAACAGGGTAAAATATATAACTAGAGTAACCTTGTGGAAGTCTGTCAGGAGCGGTTCTCTTGGCTGCTGCTTCTCTACTGAGTGGTCCCGGGCCGTTCCGGTCTTCTTTGTTGCCACTCTGACCTGCTCCTGATCTTGGGCTATTTTGTATGTTAGTATCACAAATACTTGGCGATTCGAGAGGAGAAAATACCCGAGCGTTCACCTTCATCCCTAGTTGAGCTCGAGACCAATTCCCCATCCCCATTGGTGCTGCCCAGACCGGGAGCTGAAGCTGTCTCTCCAGCCTCCTTTTCATGTTCGGTGGATTCCAGGGTGAACGTCCGACACGAGTGTGATTGGATGATTTGGGAGGCACGAGGATATAATATAACATGTCCGATTACCTTGAATGTTTCTCCCTCATGCAGGAATAACTGGGCAGGGGCATCCGGGGAATGACTGGAGTCGGAGACATGACTGGGACTCGAGGGTGTGTAAGCGGGTACATTCTTCGTATTAGGCTCCGCGGGTAGTTCGGTGACCATTTTGCCGATAATCGTGTATTGTACGTTGGGTGATGGGAAACAGATGGTGTGAAAGAGAAGTTCAAGAAATGGAGGTAAGTGAGAGGTTATATATCTTGAAAGGGACAGCGTGGAATTTTATCCCTGCTATCCTGACACCGTAGAATCTGGCCTAATAGAGACGGTTGCCAATGTGGTGACTGGCAAGACGATACCACCTTCGGATTAGCAAGAGAAATCAGGTTTGATTACCGGTATCCGTTTGCTTTGATGTTTTTCCGCTTTTTATTCCACATATACTATAGTCCAACACCAATTTTACTCCCCACGTGGAAACGGTCTCTATTAGGCCAAATTCTAAGCTAGGTGAAATCGTGGGAAATTCAAAAAACTTGTCCGGGACCGACCATCCTTCCAGACTACAGTTTTGGTTTTCTTATGATGAATTTAGAATTCAGGGAATTTTATTCTGATAGTACGAGCGCGGCCGATAGACATATTAGTCCCGTGAAGTCAGGACTTGAGGCGGCAGGGTAGTAGCAGGCAAGGCAAGAAGAATCTTGTCATCCCAACATTATTAATATCTTACGAGCATTGGACTGCCGGACGGCTTTCTTGAGAGCCTCCGGAGATGGCGAATGACAAGAATTTTTACGGTACTCGAGCACTGTTACATCTACTAATGAACCGAAGGTGGGCTTCTTCTCTCTTGGATCGAAATTAGTGCGGTGCGATAATAGAAAACCGTATGGTACGAATTGAGCCTGGTTTGTGATCAAGGAGCATATAGCTAAGATGCTACGAGCGCGGCGGATAGATATCTTAGTCACGTGTGATAAGATAAACAGAGGGGGCAAGCTCCAACACGAGAGTCACAGAAGTGCGCAACGGTACAATAGAGTTGACGAAAGGTATGATAGAAAAGCTATTTTTATTTTTATTTTATTTTCTAAAAAAAGAGAAAGAACAAGCAAAAGAGGAAAAGCAACCCAATCATTGGTATATAGTTTGGCTTTCAAATCACAGACGATGGTCTTAAAAAGGGTTAGTTCTTTCCTATGATGGATAAGATCACCCTTCGGGAGGTGTTGGATCTCATTGACCGGAATACAAAATCCTCCTAACTGTTTAACTACACCTATCTTGGGCCAACGGAGAGAGCGAATAGAGCTTTATGGTGCGGTGCTCTGGGCTCTTAGGTCTCTGTTTTTAAGCTTAGATTGGGCCATACCGAGTACGGGTGTTGTCAAGGTCGGTCTTGCATTTCCTTGATTCAGTGAGGCTCTGGATTGTTGATTAGCCTTTCTGCAAGTGGTCCGGAAATGCTCTTTCCCCGTCCATCTCTGGAGGTTTACTCTTGCTGTGTTGGGCATTCGCTGGTCCTAATAGGGCTTCTACAAGGAGGGGGCAGCACTACCGGTAAAGCAAAACATTCAATACAGTCAGGAAGCGCTCGAAATAAACCTGGTTTTTGGCCATAATGGGTTAAGTGAAGACGTTTTATTGCGAATTCGAGACAGATTACAAAGGAAAACTCTTATTTCAAGGTACTAGCGGCAAGCGAGAAAAAAAAACAGGTAATGCGGTATCCTGCAGGAGCTCCGCAATTTCTGTGAGCGGTAGACTCTGGCCACCAATGATCTTCTTTTATCCTGAAAAGCTTCGACTATCCCATCCGGAACCTTCCCCGGTCCACCAACAATTTGCTTCAGCGCTGAACCGAGAATCATAGCCAGGGATTGCTCCTCCTGAAAGGTGAAGTTAGGTAGAAAGGGCTGGCACGATTAAAAGAGTTGTCGGCATTGTCGTTGCTGTAATGTTGAGACATTTTGCATTTCCCTATGTTTGAAGGCTGCACAGGTTAGGCACTCGAGTATCTTTATGGGGTAGAGTGGGGTGATAAGATCCCTAAGACCGACGGAAACCGGAGGCCATGGCGATTTAAAGCTTTGAGGACCGATTCCTGGTCCAATCAATCGACAGATACTGGTGGTCCGGACCACTTGTAAAGTCAACATAGCTATGTCCTACCAGACCGGTATCCATCGACACCGAACAGTTGATGATGGAATTTAGCTGTGATAAAAGTAATTACAATATTGTCACTAGTTGCATTACTGATGGAACTCTCCCTGTGGAAACTTTAAGAATTAGAAAGAATACAAATATCATAAATACTAGCCCGGGTGCTGGAGCTTCCGGAACACCGCTGAGCTGTAGGATACGCAGTCACTATGTAGCTTTGAGTGAGAATTACGTGTCATCGTTGTTCCCCCTCAAGCCTTTTTATTCCTCTTCAATACCCCTTTTTTCCACTCTACAAACTGCTCGACTCAACGCCAGCAACCGGTGGCAGGCTTTCATACTCTTTCTTCCTCTTATCCGTGCTCTGCATTAGTGTTATTTAAGGTATTTTTATAAACTCGCTTGCTTTGATATGGTACTAATGCTTGGATAACTTGTCTTAGCAAGACTTGAAGTCTACGACATCCCGTTTTACCCCTCGACAAGTAAAGGCAAAGATCATGGCTAACAAACCCGATCGGCACCACCTGGTTTCTCTAATGAACTGCAAATTTTCGACATTAGTACAGGATTGTTCTCCACGCTACTTGGACTGTTACAGTGTTTCCAACCGTTCAGTCCGTCCGTCTTTGCTGAGGACGGGACGGTCGTCGGATCTGGGACTCTGTCCGAGACGGGTACCCGTCCTATAATCCGTCCTAACCTCTACCCGGAGCAGACGGCAGGTCCTATATGCGTCTCACTCCGAAATACCTACAGATAGCGGCCAGGTCCTACGGATGATGTCCTTTCCCGACCGGAGCATTCCATTTGAGACGAGACTGCAGAGCCCGGCCATCAACCCCTCGCACGGACGTCATTATGAAAGACGGACACAGTACCCTAGCGTCCTCACTCGACACCCGAGCGCTCACCAAGAAGATTCGGACGCAGGGGAGTATGCTTGGAAAGCTGTTGCTACAAAAGAACAGCAGTGTCGGGAAGATGTTGTCTAACGGTCTTAGCTCCTTAGTTGGTGCTACGTCTCTCACAGACCATGATTGGAGGCAGGATTTTGAATTCCAGGAATGGGTAGACCCTAATGCTAAAAATCTTGTGGCTGAAGGTCAGTAACTGACCTTTGACCTCCTGGACAATCGTTGTCTGACCCGAGTTGAACAGTATCCATCCGGGAACCCCAGATCTTTTCACCTCAGGTGGACAAGACTCTCAAGAGGCCGGACGGAAAGCCAATTCGGATTGTTTGTGTCGATGTCGGTATGAAATTCAATCAGCTCAGGTGCTTCCTCTCCCGTGGTATCGAGGTAAAGGTTGTGCCTTGGGACTACGATTTTCTAGAGGAAGGAAATTATGACGGCCTATTTATCAGTAACGGACCTGGCGACCCAGCTACCCTAAAAGCTACTGTGGACAGACTTCGAACAGCAATTGAAGCTTCCAAGACCCCGATCTTCGGTATCTGTCTTGGACACCAACTTCTCGCTCGAGCAGCCGGTGCAGAGACTACTAAGATGAAGTTTGGTAACCGTGGGCATAACATCCCGTGTACCAACTTGCGATCCGAGCGATGCTACATCACCTCCCAGAACCATGGTTTCGCAGTCAATGCTAAGAGTCTAAAGGATGGATGGCAGGAACTATTTGTTAATGCCAATGATGGCTCGAACGAGGGTATCTGGCATACAAAGAAACCACTTTTCAGTGTTCAATTCCATCCAGAGAGCACACCCGGACCCAAGGATACCGAATGGCTTTTCGATGTCTTCATTAGTGCTATTCAGAAGACTCAAGGCCCTGACGGAAAGGCTGCGTTGAATCAGCCAGTTGAGATTCCCGGCGGGCTCATTGAGGATAACGAGAGGGCAAACCCGAAAGCCAATGTCAAGAAGGTGCTAGTATTGGGAAGTGGGGGTCTCAGTATCGGACAAGCTGGAGAGTTTGATTACTCTGGGAGCCAGGTGAGTGCATTATTTTCAATGGCCGTCCGATATGAAGCTAATAGCACTATGTTGTCAGGCTATCAAAGCCCTCAAAGAGGAGGGCATCTATACCATCCTTATTAATCCCAATATCGCAACGATCCAGACTTCGAAGGGCTTAGCAGACAAGGTATATTTTTTGCCCGTGACTGCTGAGTTCGTCCGGAA
>Ga0307513_10002699_pt1 | contig 24420 bp, 21 predicted proteins | sample 15_EM_MG_FD_202174 | JGI IMG/M metagenome (GOLD analysis project Ga0307513, IMG submission 202174) | Populus trichocarpa ectomycorrhiza microbial communities from riparian zone in the Pacific Northwest, United States - 15_EM | ecosystem: Host-associated > Plants > Roots > Unclassified | place...
CCGCCCGCCGGCGGGCGGTCGAGTCTGCCGCCCTGCACGCGATGGCTGTCCCGGGTCGCGTGGTGCGGGGTTCGGCAGTGTTGGAGGACGTCCTGCTGCTCTTTCCCGGCGTTCTGACCGGTGCCGTGTGTGCGGCGTACCTCGTGACCGCGCTGGCGCCGGTGCTCGCGGAGGTCACCGGCGCCGCGGCAGCGGTGTCCGGTCCGCCCACCACCATCGACGTGGTGCTCCCGGTGCTGGTGGCCGCCCTCGTCACCGCCCTGCTCCTCGTCCCGGTCGTGCTGCTGATCACCCGCCCGGCCCGAGACGAGACTGCGTTGCGAGTGGCGACGTGACGCCCGTGACGGCCCCCGCGACGGCCGCGCGCCCCGGCGCCGAGGTGCGCCTCGACGGTGTCGTGCACATCTACACCGACGCCGCCGGCAGCGACGTCGTCGCGTTGAGCGGGATCGACCTCGAGGTCTCGGCGGGCGAGCGGATCGCACTGCTCGGCCCGTCGGGGGCCGGCAAGTCCACCCTGCTCTCGCTGCTGGCAGGCACCACGCGCGCGAGCGCTGGGACGGTGACCTTGGACGGGATCGACCTGCGCACGCTGTCCGAAGGACGGCTCGCGGCCCTACGTGCCTCGCGGGTGGGCATCGTGCTCCAAGGCCCATGGCGCAACCTCCTGCCGTACGCGACCGCAGCCCAGAACGTCGCCTTCGCCCAGCGCGCGGTCCGCCGCCGCGCGCGGCGCACCCTGACGCCTCCGGCCGACCTGCTCGGGGCGCTCGGGCTCGCCCCGCTCGCGCACCGCCCGCTCGGGGGCCTCTCGGGAGGCGAGCGGCAGCGGATCGCCGTCGCCGTCGCCCTGGCGAACGGACCCGGGCTGCTGCTGGCCGACGAGCCCACCTCGCAGCTCGACACGGACGCGAGGACGCAGGTCCTCGACCTCGTCGACGAGGCCGCCGAGCGCTGGGGAACGACCGTCGTCGTCGTGACCCACGACCCCGTGGTCGCGGCCCGGTGGCCGCGCACCGTGACCATCCGCGACGGCAGAGTCGGTGCCGAGGGTCGCCATGGTCGCGACCTCGCCGTCGTCGGAGCGGACGGCTCGGTCCAACTGCCCGATCGGCTGCGACGGACCTGGCCGGCGGGCACCCTCGTCGAAATCGAGGAGACCGACGACCGGCTCGTCCTGCGCCGGGAGGAACGGTCGTGACCAGCATTCTCGAAGCACGGCACATCCGCGTGGTCCGCGACGGGCGGGCTGTCCTGCGGGACGTCTCGCTGCGCGCGACCGGCGGCCGCATGCTCGCGGTCGTCGGACCGTCCGGGTCGGGAAAGACGACCCTGCTCGGAGTCCTGGCCGGCCTCGTCCGGGTTGACGAGGGGACGGTTCACCTCGACAGTGCCCGCGTCGACGGCTCGGTGCAGCAGCGCCGGTCGTTCGGCTTCCTGCTCCAGACGCACGCCCTGCTACCGGTGCTCACCGCCGTCGAGAACGTTGAGATCGCGCTGCGCGCAAGGGGAGTGGAGCCGGATGCCGCCCGAGACCGCGCGGTGGCGATGTTGCAGGAGGTCGGCCTCGGCGATGCTCTGCACCGGCCGGTCGAGCGGCTGTCCGGCGGTCAGCAGCAGCGCGTGGCGCTCGCCAGGGCCCTAGCGCCGCGCCCTGCCGTGCTGCTGGCCGACGAACCGACCTCCGAGCTCGACGCGGCAACGAGGGACCGCATGATCGACATGGTCGCCGCCCGAGCCGCCGAGGGCCACGTGGTCGTCATCGCCACCCACGACCTGGAGGTGGCCGACCGATGCGACGACCGCATCGACCTGCGTGACGGTCACCAAGTGCCCGCGAGTGCGTGAATCGCCTGGCCGCCGCCGTCACGAAATCGGTGAAAGGGTCTGCGCTGAACGTATCTCCGGTCGAACGACGACGTCTGCGCTGATGTAGGTGAGCGGACGGGCACAATGGCGCGGTGACTGCTGACCTGCCAGTGCTCGATCTCGACAGCCCCGACCCGGACGTCGGCGCTCCGCTTGACCCCTTGCGGCTGCGGGACGTCCACCTGCCGTTGTGGGTGGTCGCACTGGTGGCGATCGGTTGCGTTGTGATTGCCGTGGCACTCACCCGGGCGTGGGACGAGAACCGCTCTCGACGTGAACAGCAAGCCGTGGTCAACCTCATCGTGTCGGTGCCCCAGGACGTCCGGATGAGCGGTGGTGGCAATGAGCCGATCGCCGGCTACAACGGCAGGCTGCAGGTCGTCAATGCCGGTCCGTTGCCGGTCACGGTCGAAGCGGTGAGTTCCTTCTCGGACGGGATTCGGGTCAACCGCAACGGTGGTGCCGGCGGAGCAGTGACGGTGCCATCTGGCGCGGTCCGGCAGGTCGACATCGGTGTTGGTCTCGTCTGCCGCGAGTGGGACCGGGAGCAGCCCATCGAGCTGGCGGTGGACGTGACGACGGCAGACGGGAACCACCATCGTCAGGCGAGCTCGGTGAATATCCAAGGCACCCCCTGGCTCGAGGCCCTGGTGTCGGCCTGCCCGCCTGACCTCTGACGCCAGGTCGGACCAGGCGGAAATCCAGCTTCCGACTTGTGCGTGCACGTTGACCCACCGCAGGGGCCATCCGCCGATACGAACTGAGCCGGTGCCGGTCGCTTTGGGGTCTCATGACGACTCGCAACGCTCGTCACCCATCGCCAGGTAATGCACGCCTGGTTGAAAGGTCTGGTCGCCGCCGCAAAGCCCACCTGGTCGCAGTCCGCTGACCGTCCATCGTGTGCGGCAGCTTGATCGAGTCGGGTCGCGGTGCCGCCGAGCCGAAATGCATGCCGCACAGCCATGTCTGGACTAGGAGCGCATTCTGCCACCCATGCATAATGCATTTCTCATGCCGTATCGCCGCTCGCGGATTTCGCTGTGAAATAAGGTGACAAGGGCTTTCTTCGGCCATGGCACAGGAGTACGGTCCCGCGCCATGGGGAGAGTACGTCGATCATTCGCATTCGGGTTGTTGTCCTGTCTGTCCGTCGTCACCACCGTTTCATCACCGGCTTGGGCATCGACCAGCTCCCTGGCCGGAAAGTCCGCAACACCGCAGTGGCGGTTCACGGGGACCGGCGTCGACAGTCCACTGTTCTCCGTGGACCTCGTCAACAGGTCGGTGATCTGGGCCTCCGGTGGAGGCTTTGACGATTCCACCAACGACGGGGCGGTCGTGCGATCCGTCGACGGAGGTCGCACCTGGCGCAACGTCACCCCGCCGGGCGGAGTCTCACAGCTGTTTCATGACGTCGAGGCGTTCGACGCCGAGCATGCCCTGATCCTCGCGGTCGGAGCCGGTGAGAAGTCACGGATCTATCGGACCGATGACGGCGGAACCACCTGGCGACGGACTTTTACCAATCGGGATCCAGATGCCTTCTACGACTGCATGGCCTTTTTCGACGATCGTCACGGCTTGGCCGTGAGTGATCCGGTCGGTGGGAAATTCCCGATCCTGTCCACCGAGGATGGCGGTCGCAGTTGGCGGCTGACCAAGACCCCGGGAATGCCACTCGCCCTCCCCAACGAATTCGCCCGGGCGACCGGCAGCTGCCTGGTCACGTCGGGCCGCCGCGATGCCTGGTTCGGGACGAATCCGGTGGACTCAGCTCAAGCCCGGGTCTTTCACACCGCCAATGCCGGCCGAACCTGGACCGTCGCCAACACCCCCATCCCCGGCGGACCGGACGGGATCATGTCCCTGTCCTTCCGCGACCGGCTCAACGGAATGGCGGTGGGCGGTACCTTCAAGCCCATCTCGCTGGGTGCCGCCGCGAGAACCTCGGACGGTGGCCGGACATGGGTTTCGGTCGCCGCCCCCGCCGGATTCCGCTCCGGCGTGGCCTGGACCAGGGACAGCGGACGCGGTGACGACGCCGTCGCGGTCGGTCCGACCGGGAGCGATTTCAGCCCGGACGCCGGACGACACTGGTCATTCCTCGACCCCACCATGCTGCTCGGGGTCAGCTGCCTGCGGCCCGACGACTGCTGGGCCGTTGGCGGACATGGCCAGGCCGGAAGACTCGTATCCCGGCGCTGATCAGAACAACAGCCGGCTGCCCAGGTATCACCGCCCTCACCCCGCCGTCGCTGCCGCCAGGTGCTGAAGGCCAGCCAGATTGCGGAGATGGCGGCGCTTGACTGACTCCGAGGCTTTCGGTGAGACCTGGCGGTGTGGGCGCAGCCGCAGCGCTGACTTCGCCGCCAGGTCGGACTCATTCGGGACGAAGGTGAGCCAGCGCGGTGATTATGCGCTCGGCGATGTCCGGTGGCCACGGGAAGGCTGCGGTCACTGAGCGCTGGTGGGCAAGCCCGTGCATCCCGAGCCATAACGCGATTGTGTCGGCGGACAGGTCGGTGCTGGTGGCGTAGCCGGCGGTGACGCAGCCCTCGAGAGCGTCCGCGAGCAACTGCATGGCCTCCCGGCCGAGCCCGATCAGATCGTCCTCGGTCACCGAGCTCTCGCCCAGGGACGGGATCCAGACTCCGCCGAACATCGTGCGGTAGCGCTGGGGGTGCTTCTCGGCGAACTCCAAATAGGTGTTGCCGATGGCAAAGAGCCGCCGGCGGGGATCGTCTCCAACGGTGCCTAGGGCGGCCAGCAGCTGTTCATCCAGCTCGGTGAAGGCCTGTTGCACGACGGCGAGCATGATGGCCGGCTGGTCCGGGAAGTGGCGGTAGATCGAGGGAGCGGCGATCCCGACCCGGCGCGCGACGGATCGCAGCGTGATGGCGCTCTCGTCGCCGTTCTCATCGAGCAGTTCCACCGCGGCGGCGACGATCTCATCACGCAGGCGGGCACCCTCCCCGCGGGGGTTGCGAACCCGGGTGGGCGTCGCTCGCTCGCTGGCTTCCATGCCGTCACCTTACACCTGAAAACTTATGGGCGATAGGTCTTGCGATCCGTTCGGCAACGCCCGTATGTTTACGGCTGTAAGCAGAAGAAATGAGTACGGACCCGGTCTGAGGGTCACTGCCGGTTCAGCTCTGAAATGACCACCCGTCAACACCCTTCGACACCAGGAGTCCGTCATGCTCAGCTCACTCGCCCACTTCGTCGTCCGTCGCTCGCGCAGCGTCCTGGCGCTCGCCCTGATCGTGGTCGTGATCTCCGGGGCGCTGGCCGTCGGCGTCTTCAGCCGCCTCGGAACGGCCGGCTACGACGATCCCGCCTCCGCGTCCTCGCAGGCCCAGCGCTTGGTGAACCAGAACTTCGGCGGCCAGCCCGACCTGGTCTTCCTGGTCAGCAGCAAGCAGGGAACCGTGGACGAGGCTGCCGTCAAGACCTCCGGCGCGGCCATCACCCAGCGACTCAGCCACGAACCGGGGCTGTCCGGGATCACGTCGTACTTCACCACCCCAGCACCGTCACTGCGCTCCCGGGACGGCACCGAGGCGCTGGTCCTGGCGCACGTCACCGGCCCGGACAAGGGCATTGACGAGCGCGCCGGTGAGATCCTCGACCGTTACAACGAGAGCTCGGACGGGGTCACCAGCATTCTGGTCGGCGGCCCCCGCGGGCTGGACCTCGGTCGGCAGACCACCAAGGACGTGGCCCTGGCCGAAAGCATCGCCATCCCGGTCACCCTGGCCCTGCTACTGATCATCTTCGGCAGTGCCGTCGCCGCGCTGTTGCCGCTCGCCGTCGCGGTCTTCGCGATGGTCACCACGATGGCCGAGCTGTTCGTCCTCACCCAGTTCACCGACGTCAGCGTGTTCGCGATCAACCTGATCACCGCGCTCGGGCTGGGCCTCGGGGTGGACTACGCGCTGCTCCTGGTCAGCCGGTACCGGGAGGAACTCGCTGGTGGGGCGGACACCGGGACGGCGGTGGTGACGACCTTGACCACGGCCGGCCGGACCATCGTGTTCTCCGGCGTCACTGTGATCGCCGCGCTGGCCGCCCTTCTCGCCTTCCCGCCGTACTTCATCAAGTCCTTCGCCTACGCCGGAATCGCCGTTGTGGTGTTCGCCGTCCTGGCCGCACTGGTGGTCCTGCCCGCGCTCCTAGTCGTACTCGGGCACCGGATCAACGCCGGCGCCCTGCCCTGGCGCAAGCGGGCTCTGCAGCGGGCCGCCCAGGATGTGGGCCAGGAAAGGACGTCGGCCTGGGGCCGGATGGCCGGTTTCGTGCTGAGCCGCCCGGTGATGATCGGGCTGCCGGTTCTGCTGGCTCTGCTGGCCGTCGCCTCACCGCTGATCAACCTCCAGGTCGGCAATCCGGACGACCGGGTTCTGCCGACCAGCGCCCCGGCCCACCGGGTCGGTGACAGCCTGCGGCAGGACTTCGACGGCGACACCTCCGACGCCCTCGACATCGTCGTCGTCGGTACTCCCGACACCGCCGGGCTGGACGGCTACGCCAACCGGCTGAGCGCTCTGACGGGCATCGTTCAGGTGGACACCGAAAGCGGCACCTGGACAAAGGGAGCCCGCTCCAGTTCCGACCCCGCCCCCAACCTGCTCGGCCAGGGACAGCAGCGGATCATCGCGATCATTGACCCGGACCCGGCGTCCGCAGCGGCGAAGCGCATCGTGGAGCAGGCCCGGGCGCTGCCCGCCCCGGCCGGGACCACGGCCCTGGTCGGTGGGCCGACCGCGCTGCTCATCGATGGCACGTCCGCCGTCACCGACCACCTAGTGACCGCCGGGGCGATCGTCCTGATCACCACCCTGATCATGCTCTTCCTCCTCACCGGCAGCATCGTCCATCCGATTCGGGCCGTGCTCAGCAACCTCATCACTCTGGCCGCGACCATGGGCATCGCCGTCTGGGTGTTCCAGTTCGGCCACGGCGACTCGCTGCTCGGCTTCACCGCGAGCCCGCTGAACACCGCGATCCTGCTCCTGACCGTGTGCGTCGCCTTCGGGCTGAGCATGGACTACGAGGTGTTCCTGATGTCCCGGATCACCGAAGCCCGCGAACAGGGCCAGAGTTCGGCCGAGGCTGTGGTCACCGGGGTCGGCAAGACCGGCAGAATCATCACCTCCTGCGCGATCCTGCTGGCGGTCAGCTTCTTCACCTTCGTCACCGGCCAGGTCAGCATGATCCAGCTGCTCGGCTTGGCCACCGGCCTGGCCATCCTGATCGACGCCACCGTGGTGCGAGCCGTCCTGGTGCCGGCCTTCATGGGCCTGGCCGGTGAACACGCCTGGTACGCGCCGAAGTTCCTCACCCGGGTCCACACCCGGTTGGGAATCAGCGAGAGCGGTCCTGCCACCGTCCCGGTCGCCATGCCGGTCCCGGTGGGGGCGTCAACGGAAAGCTGAACCGATCCAGGAACCCCGGCCGGTGCCCCACCGGCCGGGATTTCCGGGCCCGTACCGGCCCGGTCGTTGTTTCGGCATCACCGGAAGGCCGGCATCGTGCAGCAGCGGCGAGCACCAGATTGGTGATCACCTCACCCGAAGCTGTGGTGATCGCTGTATCTGTGGCCGAAATGATGTGGGTGTGATTGGTGCCCAGCCTATTTCAGTGATCTATGCAGGCATGGCCGAGTGCTCCGCTCGACTCCGAGCGCTGACTTCGAGCGCTTGCTGGAGCGCGGGTCGTCCGCCGAGATAAAGTGAGGCGGTGCCGAGATCCAGGCAGGCGACATTTGTCCAAGTATGAAGTATGTATGCTGCCCGTGGTTGTCGTCTTGGAAAGGCGGGAAATGGAAATCGCAGAAATCAAGGGGGCTTTCCCTTGGGGGCTACTAGTTGTCTGTGATGACCTCGACCCCGAAGAGATACCGCCCTGGGAGACGGATGAGACAGCGGTGACTGCGAGTGGTACCTCCCTGCTGTGTCGTGTCCTGCATGGGCAATTCGGCGATGTCGAGGTTCATGTCTGGGACGCTGAATCGCAACTCGCTGGATATGAAGTATTTTCTGGAAACCTTCGGATTGACAGCGGAGTCCTCATCGTCGGAGACGTCCCACGTGATCTTTTTGTAGGAGTCAGCCTTAGGTCAGGTGTTTTCGCTGTGCGAGTGTTCACGAATGAGGCGAGTCTTGAATCTGATCGCGTTGACATTCAGATATCTGGGCCTTTGGTTCTGCAGCCCTGACCCGGCAGCGACTTGGACACAAAACTTGCGGGCTGGGGTGGCTAGTCAGCTGCCGAATCCGTGGTTTTGGGCTTCTGGAACAGCAGCGGCAGCCGTTCCAACACCAACCCCATCAGGGTGAGGAAACCCTTCTCGGCCAGCCGGTCGTCCTGGCGCAGTTGCAAGGCACCAATGGTGGTGAGGAAGAGCAGCGCCCCCACGATGAGAACGGGCAAGGCCCAGGCTGGAAGGACGCTCCCAGCGACGAGTAGGAGCGCGACGATCGTGGCTGCCGCGGTCAGGTAGAACAAGCCCGAAAACCACGGAGACCGCAGGTGGGTGGCCTGCTCCCGGGCGGTGGCATCGGTCACCAGCGCACGGGCCACGGATTCCACCTCGGCCGCTTTTGTTCCGTGAACCTCGATCTGCACGTCGCCCCACCGAATCACCGTGCCGCAGGTATCGCAGTACGCCACGTCGCTGTCCGGCTCCCGAATCCCGCCTGAACCGGTGCAGTGTGGGCAATGAAGCCAGCGTTCTGTCACCCGTCCAAGTATGGGCCGCCTCAGCCGAACACGACCGGAAATTAGCTGACGATCTGGCCGTCACGTGCTGGCACTTGCTGCCCTGGCGCTGGATCGGCTGGTCCGAGACGGGATTGATGTGGACGCGTTGCTGGTCACCGAGCCGCCGGGCCCGGCTGCGGATCCGGCTCTCTAGCTGTCCGACTTGTGCGTGCACGTTGACCCGCCGGGGTCATCCGCCGAGACCAAGCGAGCCGGTGCCGAGATCCAGGCAGGCGACATTTGTCCAAGACGGATGGTCGACAGCCCGGGCATGGTCTTCCGCATGACTGAGTACGACGTCGAGCACATGCACGTGGTCCACGACGGCCCGCCGCAGGCGCCGCCGCTGTTGCTCATCCACGGATCGGGGGCATCGGGCGGCTCCTGGAGCCCGATGGTCCCGGCGCTCGCCGGCCACCATCACGTCATCAGGGTCGACCTACCGGGCTGCGGCCAGTCCCCGCCTGCTCCGTCATACAACGTGCCTGACCAGGCAGGTCGGGTGGCGGCGGTGCTCGACGATCTCGGCGTCCATCCCGTCACCGCGGTCGGGCACTCCAGCGGCGGCTACGTCGCCACCGCGCTTGCCGAACAGCGCCCCGACCTGGTGCGGTCGCTCGCGCTGATCAGCAGCGGGCCCAGTCCCGATGCGCTACTTCCGCAGCCGCCCCTCCTTCGGGTGCTGTTGGCCCCGCCTTTCGGCCGGCTCCTTTGGTTGATGCGTTCGGACGCGATGATCCGCAGTGGGATCACGGCGACGGCCGCCGGTCCGGTGGACATCCCGGACGACCTGGTCGCCGGAGTGCGGGGTATCAAGTACCGCACGTTCAGGGCCGTGCTGCGCCGGAACACCGAGTACATCACCGAGCGGAGCGTGCCCGAGCGTCTCTCCGCCCTCGATGTCCCCGTGCTGGTGATCTTCGGCATGGCCGACCCCCGTTGGAATCCGTCGTCGGCGCACCAGTACGACGCGCTGCCGAACATGCGAGTCGAGCTGCTGCCTGGCGTCGGGCACCTCCCCCTCCTCGAAGCGCCCGAGACGACTAGCAAACTGCTGCTGGGCTTCGCGGCAACCGGCCGCTGACACCCCCGTCCGTGAACCCTTGAGGCCTACCCTGGTCACGTGCTGTCGACCGGAGCGCCACCCGAAGGGACACCACCGGACTGGGCGTTGGTGGACGTCGCTGTCCCGCGCCCATCAACTCGGCTGCCGGGGATCAGCATGGCCGGGTTCCACCAGCGTTCCCCCGCAGCTTGGGAAATCGCCATGGTCGCGCACCCATCCGTCACCCTGCTCATCGACCTGAGCGAGGGACAAAGCACTGTCTACGACACCCATGGCGGGCAGCAGCACGGCAGTGTCGTCATCGGGCTCCTCCCCGGCGATCTTCGGGCAGCCTGCGAGGGGCGGGTCGAGTGCCTTCAGATCCGACTGGAGCCGGCCGCGGCGGCCGCCGTACTCGGCGAGTCAACCGAGCTCAGCGGCACGCTGGTAGCCCTCAAGGATGTCTGGGGCCGCGATGCCGGGCGCGCCGAGGACAGGCTGCGCGCCGCCGCGTCGTGGGACGAACGGTTCACGATCGCGGGGGACATCCTCGGCCGACGGCTGGACGCCCGCCCGCCGGTCGATCCGGAGGTCGCCTACACCTGGCGGCGGACGCTCACCAGCCGGGGGCGGGTACGGGTCGACGGCCTGGCGGGCGAGGTCGGCTGGAGCCGCAAACGCCTGTGGACCCGCTTCCGGTCCCAACTCGGCATCACCCCCAAACGCGCCGCCCGACTGGTGCGGTTCGACCATGCAGCCCACCTTCTCGCGGCAGGTCACGCCCCCGCCCGGGTTGCCACCGAGAGCGGCTACGTCGACCAGTCCCACCTCCACCGCGAGGTCAAGGCCTTCGCAGGGCTAACTCCGACCGCCCTGGCCGCCGCGCCGTGGCTCGCGATTGACGACGTTGCGTGGCCGGATTCTTAGCACCTCGGCTGCGCGGGCGGCGGAGAGCTTTTCAGCGGAGTCGGCGTGCGCGGAGCACCACGTCGTCGGTGTGGTGCGCGCCGGCCCCGCCCTCGGGTACGACGCGTGGGCGCTGCTCGTCCAGCTCCACCTCCCAGTCGTCGTTCAGCAGCGCGGCGACCATCACCGGCCAGACGTAGTCGGCTGGGTCGAAGCCGCCTTCGTCCGGTTGCTGGGTCTCCATCCCCGCGTGGTGCACGAGCAGGAGCACACCGCCCGGCGCGACGGCCGCGAGCAGCGCTCGTTCCGCCGCAGCGTCGGGGGTGCGCAGCAGGGCCGGGTACTGCGCGGACACCAGGTCGAACGACGCGGGCGGGAGCATCGCCTCCGCCAGTCCGGCGTGCACCCAGCGAACGGCGACCCCGGCGTCCCGCCCGTGCCCGGCCGCCCGCTCCAGCGCTATGCCCGAGACCTCGAGCGCGGTCACGTCCCAGCCGCCGCGCGCGAGCCAGACGGCGTCCGCGCCCTCGCCGCAGCCGACGTCGAGCACTCGCCCGGGCGTGAGCCCGGCGATCTCGGCCACGAGCGCACCATTGGGCTGGCCGCTCCACAGTCGTTCCTGGTCGGCGTACCTCTTGTCCCATTCCGCCTGCACCGCTGGGTCTCCCAGGTATCCGTCGGCAGGCGAGCGAACGTCGGACGGGGGCGGTCCTGCCGCGATGTCATCGGTCACCGGTCCACGGTCGCCCATCGCGCCATGGTCGCGCCACTTCTGTTGCCGGTCCGGCAAGTTCATGCCAGCAACCTGCGCCGGGACATGTTCACCCGAAGGGTTTCCGGCCGGACTGTCCGGTTGATTTGGGTTTCAGAGAGGTTCGGTGCCCTCCGCAGGTGGCGGTAACGGCCCGAGGTGTAAAGCAAGACGCTCGCGCAGCAGTAGATACTCCTCCCAACGTCGCGGCAGGCGGCCTTTAGGGCGCTTGAGCGCGCGGGGCGCCGTGATGATCTGGCCGAGTCGAAATTGTTCGCGCGTCATGTCGATTTCAAGGCCGCTACTCAGGCGGTTCCACCAGTGGTAGCCGTGCTGCTCGCCGTCGGAATAGACCTCTCCGAGCAGCAGGTCGCCGCCGAACATGTCGTTGATGATCAGAGCGGTGATGTCACAGTGACCCCAGGCGGGGTTGTCGGGATCCCAGGCAGAGCGAGCGACGTCGTCGGGCGAGCACGTGTCGGCGGCCCAGGCGGCGCGAAGAGCCTCGGCGATGCCGGTCAGGGTCCACGGGGTCATGCCGGACACCATCACAGAGACCACCGACAGTCGCTTCGAGTGCTCCGCTTTCCACTCGCGGTGAGCAGCCCCGCCGAGAATGTAGGACCTGTCGACAAGGTCATCAAGACGATGCTGCCCCTGGTATCCGGGTGACTATGGCGCATTCTTGGGACGCGGAGGGGGCTGTTCTCCTCCGATGGTGATCCAGTACTCCACCCCACGCGAGAGCAATCCCTGATCAGCGACCCAGAAGGCGGCGCAGCGGAAGACGTCTTCAGGTCCTTCGATCTCGAACTCCACGGCCGCCGTGCTGTCGTCGCCGACCACGCGCAGGACGGTCAGGTCTCCCCAAGGCTCGGGGTAGTTCTCCTGGAACGCAATGATCGCGTCTCGTCCCAACAGACGTTCTCGCGTGGCCGGCATCTCCAGCAGCGCCTCGGGGTGCAGCAGATCAGCAGCGGCAGGCCAGTTGCGCGCTTGGTAGTACTCATACAGGTTCCGAGTGAGCTGCCCAGGTGTGTCCATCAGGAGAGCCTGGCATGCCCATCCTGCGAGGCGCTCGGACGCCACGGTGATCGCGGCCAGGGCAAAGGCTCCATCAATTGAAGGGCTGCAACCGCAGGGAGACAATACCTTTCAGCGTCACCTGAATAGAAAGTTATCTCCTTGCATGAAACCGGACATTAACACGAAGATGTGTAATTCCGAGGGCGGCGGCCATCGTCGCCTGCGATTGGAGGCATGCATGTTCATCCGAAACAAGATGCTCTCGCTCTCGCTCGCCGTGGTCGGCGCGCTGGCATGGACCGGACTCGGGGTCGCCGGCTCAGCCCAGGCCGTGACGTGGACCTGCGCCGCCACCAGGTCGGCCACCTGGGGATCCGGTCAGGTCTGCAAGGGCAGCGACGGTAACTGGAAAATCGTGGACCGCGACGAGGCCACCGACGGATACTGCGTCGAGGGCTACTACTACTCCGAGGATTCCAGCTCCTGGAAGCGGACCTCCCCGCGCTCGCAGGAATGCAACGGCGTTTGGAAGACCACCATCATTGGCACCGTTCCGTACCAGGATGGTGTACGTCTGGTTCGTGGCGACGGGCGTTACCTGACGCTTGCTCTGCCGTAAGCATTGACGGGGCCCCTCCTCCGCTCTGGAGGAGGGGCCCCGGCCCGTCTTTGGCCAGGTGGCCCAGGCTCGTTAGGCGAGATCGCCAAAGAGCGCGCGGAGCAACCTTTCGCAGCGCAGCGTCATCTGTTCGGCCGTCTGGTCGGGATGCGCCAGCCACCAGTTGACCAGCGCGTCGACGATGCTCAACCAGACCGCCGTCATGGCCGAGATGTCCAGGCGGTCGGTCACGCCCTGCTGGTGCATGAGAGTGGTGACGCCCTCGTCGGCAGTCTTGGATATCCGTGCCCGGTAGCCACCGATCGCCGCCGCGATCGGCCCGGTACGCGGTGCCGACTCGTCGAAGAACAGCTTCCAGATGTACGGCTGCGGTTGGAGGATCGAGAAGATCCCCTGCAGGGTTTCCAGCCCACGGACCAACCCCTCGCTGTCTCCGGCGGCGACGCGCTCGATTTCATCGGCGATCAGCGTGCCCGCCCGCTCGACGGCCGCCAGGAACAGCCCTTCTTTGGAATCGAAATAGTTGTAGATCAAGGGTTTTGAGATCCCCGCGCGCTCTGCGATCGGCGCCACCGAGGTGCCGGCATACCCTCGTTCGCCGAATTCGGCGGAGGCGATGTCGAGGATCTGGTTCTCCCGATCGAGGCGGGGGATGCCTTTGGTGCCGGCATTGGATCTGGCCATGCCGCCACCCTAGCGAACCAATATGACTGTTTGGTAACTTACCTTTGAGTCATATAACTCGGTCGGTCAAGGAGGACGCCGCCATGGAGGATCTGCTCGATCCGTTCAAGAACCCCGTCACCTTCGCGGCGCCGTTCTTCATCCTGTCGATCGTGATCGAACTGGCCGCCCTGCGATGGCTCGATCCCGACGAGAACGCCGAGGCCGCCCGTGGATATGAGCTCAAGGATGCGCGAACCAGCATCCTGATGGGCCTCGGATCGGTGTTCTTCCTGACCCTGTTCAAGATCGCGACCTTCTTCGGGTTCGTCGCGGTGAGCGTCTATCTCGCGCCCTGGCACCTGCCGACCGGGACGTGGTGGTACTGGGTACTGCTGATGCTCACCCTCGACCTGGCCTTCTACGTGCATCATCGCTTCGTGCATCGGGTGCGTATCGGGTGGGCAGCGCACCAGGCGCATCACTCGTCGGAGTACTTCAACTTCGGTACCGCGCTGCGGCAGAAGTGGAATCCATGGACCGAGGCGCTCTTCTGGCTGCCCCTGCCCTTGCTCGGATTCGCGCCGTGGACGCTGTACGTCGCTTTCGGTTTCAATCTGATTTACCAGTTCTTCACCCACACCGAGACGATCGGCAAGATGTGGCGACCGATCGAATTCGTCATGAACACGCCCTCACACCATCGCGTGCATCATGGCAGTGACGCCATCTACCTGGACAAGAACTACGCCGGCATCTTCATCATCTGGGACCGGATGTTCGGCAGCTTCCAGGCGGAGATCCACACGCCGACCTACGGACTCACAAAACCGGTCAACACCTACAACCTGCTCAAACTGCAGTACGGCGACTACGCGCAGATGGTCCGGGACGTGCGGGGGGCGTCACGTTTTCGCGACAAACTGGGCTACGTCCTGGGCCCGCCCGGTTGGCAGCCGTCCCGGTAGACCAGCTCCGGCACTTCGCAACACGGGGACAGGGGGGTGTAGTGCGCCATAAGTGGCAATTGGCGACACATGTGGTCCCTCGGAAGATAGGGTGCAGGACAACCAGGGGGAAGGATCGCTCACGTGACCATCGTTTCGCGTATCACCGTGCCCGCAATCGCGGCGGGATTGCTCTTGTCTGGCTGCGGCGGCAGTAGCGGAACGACCGCAGCGCAGTCGAGCACCGCCGCTGCCACGTCCGCCGCGGCAGCACCCTCGGAAGCCGCCACGACCGCGGCCTCGCCTTCGGCGGCCGGCGCCAATCTGGGCGCGGCCAAACCGCGCGGCTCGAAGCTGGTTGTCGACAAGGCGAATGGATATCAGATCGCCCTTCCTTCCGGCTACATCCGGATTACCAGCAAGTCTCAGTTGGCCCAGGTTGCCAAGTCGGGCGCCTCGGCCGCCGCGCGCGCCGGAGTCACCCAGCAATTGCTCAACAAGAGTCTGAAAATGATTGCGATCAAGCCCAATGCGACCGATTCGATCAATGTGGTCGTGACCTCGGCGGGCGGCATGACCGCTGATCAGCTCCCCTTGGCGGAGCCGGAACTCAAGAAGCAGGTGGCAAAGCTCGGTGCCAAGAGCGTTGCCTTCAAGGAAATGACCCTGGGTGGCGATCCGGCTCTGCGTGCCATCTACACGCTCAACCTGCAGGGCCGCCACGTGTTGACGGTCCAGTACATCACCGTGCATGAAGATCAGGCCTACACTTTGACTTTCAGTCAGCCCTCTCGCCTTTCCCCCAAGATCGAGAAGCAAACAGCAGGGTCCTGGAGATTTCTTTAGAGCTCCGAGTGGAATCACCTGTGTTTGCGGGTGCCGAAATGCAGAGGCGCCGCGGTGGTCGCCTGGATTAGATTCACCTGGTGAAGATTCCGTACCGGTGGAGCCGCGACGAGGCGATCGAGCTGTGCCTGGAGGCACTCGCGACCGGGTGCATCCACGGGTTCTCGCCGAACCACGACCCGGACCTCCTGGCGACCGACACGTCCTTTGCTCAGAACGGCAGTGGTGACCTGCACATGTGGCGGGACTGGGGTTTGTTCGAAGCCCATTTCAGCCGCTGGCAGGCCGGCCGGCCGTGGCAGTGTGACTTCTTCATGGTGCAGGCCCATCGGATGAAGAAGCCGCCCACGTGGAAGACTTTGAGCAAGGAGCTCGCGCGGCTCGGACATGAGCTTGGCCCGGGCAGCTCGGGCCCCGGAACGGAGTACCACCCAGTCACTGCTTCGGGCAGTCGGGCGTGCGTCGGTCTGGAGCAGGACCGATACCGAGGGCGGGTCATGAAGATCAGCGTCCCGGCGGCGCCGCCCATGCCAGACCGTGAGACAGCCCTGTTGCCGAGCGTCGGGAGCTTCTCTCCGGCGGTTCGTGCCGTCCTGCACGACCTGCGCACCATCGCCGGCGCGGCGGACACCTCGTGGCCTGCGTGGCTTGATCAGCGGCAGCCGGTGCCCGGGGACTGGGATTTCTACCTGGCCCAGCTCACCAACCTGCACCGCGATGAGCCCGACCGGCGCGACCTGTGGACGGCGTTCGGGCTGTGGCTGCTCGAGCAGGCACGCGCGGCTGCGATCTGGCCGGCCGACGAATGGGCTTGGCGCTGGGCCGATTTCGTCCTCGACCGGCCGGGCGCGATTCCGGGCAGCGAGGTGACCCGGGTATGCCTCGCCGCGCTGCCGATGACCTCCACCGAGGCGGGGTCCCTCCCCGGGGACTGGCGTGCTCGGACGCCGGACGACATTCGGCGATCCCGGATGACCCTGGCCCTGCTCCGATTCGCCGCGGCCGGCGAGGTCCCGCCGCCCACCCCGGTAGGCGCGGGGCTGGCCGAGTGGCAGCCGATCCTGTCCCGGCTCTGCTGACTTTCCCGGGGTCAGCTAACCCACTCAGCCGGGCTGTCCCTCAGCCACGCAGCTCGAGCACAGACCGCACCTCGGCGTCGGTCAGGGTTCCTCGGGCCTCGGCGGCCAGGCACTCCGTCAGTTCCACGCGGTTCTTGACGCCCAGGATCACGGTCGCGACGTCGGTCACGGTCAAGGCGTACCGGTGTGCCAGTGACGCTGGAGACTCACCGAATTCGGCGGCGAGCTTCCGGAACGGCTCTGCCCTGGCGTAGTCGGCAGCGGTCGGATCGTCGGAACCGACCGGACGGTCGATCGTGCTGCTCAGCGCGCCGGCCGCCACCGCCCGAATGCCAATCACCGAGACGTCCGCCTGCACCGCGGCCGCGGTGAGCTCGGCATTCCGTGGCTGGTCGGTGGTTCCGAAGATCCACATGTCTCCGGTCAGGTCCAGAGCGTTGACCACGATCTGCACGGCGTCGGGGCGAATCGCGGACTCGGCACGCAGGGCATCCAGTACGGCCTGCGGATGACCGACGCCGGTGAGGCCCCACGCCCGAATGCTGCCGTCCTGACGGAGCCGCTCGAAGGTCGGCACCACCTCGTCCAAATAGCGCTGCCAGCCAAGGGTTTCGGGTGGCGAGGCGGACGAGAAACCAGCTGGACGGAGGTGGGAATGCAGCAGGAACAGGTCGGCGTGGCTGCGCCCGAGCCGATCCAGGCTGGCCCGCAGACTGCTGATCATGAGCTCGCCCAGGTCCGAGGCATCTTCATTCGGGAGCCCGATCTTGGTGGTGATCAGTACATCGGGCGCAGGCCGAGCCCGTAACGCCTCGCCGACGACGAGCTCAGCCTCGTGGCCGCCGTAGGTCGGGGCAACATCGAGCATGGTGATCCCGGAATCGATGGCGGCCTGCACGGTTGCCACCGCTTCTGAGCGTTCCGTCCTGCCCCAGACGCCGCCGATCCCTCCGCCACCGAGGGTGAGCGCGCTGACCGAGCCGAGCCGTCCAAAGTTCCTTTTCTGCATGACTGATCCTTCCCAGATTCGACCGGCCGCCGAGCGACCTGAGTCCCTCGACCACAGGACACAGCCTAGGAACTGGAGCGCGCTCAAGGTCAAGGTGGCGTGGATGATCAGGCCTGCGTCAGTTCGTGTAGGCCTCGAATTCGTACAGCGAGTAGCCGTACTGCGTCCCGCGGGAGACGCCGTTCAGGCGGACGTAGCGGGCGGTCGTCGGGGCGAAGTCAAGATTGTCGATCCCTCCCGTGCCGTCGGTCACCGAGGCGACGGTCTTCCACGTCGAGGCGTTTGAGGACACCTGGATCGTGTAACCCTTGCCGTAGGCGGCCTCCCACCGCAGTACCGCCCGGCCCACGGGCTTCAGGCTGCCGAGGTCAACGGAGATCCATTGCGAGTCGGACCAGTCGCTGGCCCACCGGGTGGTGCCGTCCTGGTCCACGGCGTGCGTCGCCGGGTGCCCGCCCTGACTGCTGCTCGCGGTCACGGTCTTGTTCGCCGCGAGATTTGCGATGTCGTCGCCCCGGTGCGCCGGGAACTGGACCACCTGCTGGTAGGTGGGCCGGTTCTGCCACGTCACATTGCCGTGTTTGATACCGCCCAGCGTGCTCTGCACGATCGAGTCGGCGCACCACTGATCACCGGCGGAGCAGAGGTCGTCACCCGGGTAGACCGTTGAGGCCGGTGTGCTGGCCGCCGTTTTCAGCGTGCTGAGCAGGGTGGCCCGGCAGCCGGCCAGGTCACCATTGCCACAGAATCTCGCCGGGAACCCGCCGGCGACCGGGCGCCCGAGGACTGCGCGCAGATCCTTGTCGACGTAACTCCACCAGCCGTACTGGAACGAGGACCCTTTGTGGCCCTGCGCGCTTTCGACGCTGGCGCTGCTCCCGACCGAGCCGGACGGTGACTCGTCCGTCTGGAGCACCGTGCTGAGCGCGGAGTACAGCTCGGCGCCGAGGGCGGGTGAGAATTCGGCCTTGACCAGCAATGGCCACCAGGCGTCCAGGATTTGGATGGCGGCCGCGTTCGCGTAGGTCTTGCTGCCGGCACTGGTCTCGGTCCGGGTCGCCCCCGCAGCGAGCCAGGTCTGCAACTGGCTCACCGCGGCGGCTTCGGTCGGATCGGTGATGGTCGACGAGGTCAGCACCGCCAGCAGCACCGGTAGCACCTTCAGGCCCCGAAGATCCGTCAGGCCGGCCTGCATCATCCGCCGGACCAGCAGGGCCCGGGTGTACTTGACGCCTTTCGCGAGGTCGGCCTTGACCAGGGAGTCGATCAGGTCGCCGCGGTGCACCGAGCCCTCACCGAAGTTGCCGGCCGCCATTCCGGGAGCCTGTTTGTTGTTCCAGTTCGTGTAGTAGTCCTGATCGATGGACTGCGGATGTGTCGCGATCGGGGTGTACGTCGCGGAGTTGGTTGACGAATCCCAGCCGGCCCACTCGTTGGTTGCCGAGGCGAGGATCGGCAGGGCCGGGTCGACATGGCTGGGCCGGACCGGATTGGCCCCCGAGTTGAGGTAAGCGCTGTGCGTGGAGTCGACGTAGAACCAGTTGAACGTGTATCCGACGTCGTAGGCGGCCTGTTGGAAGGTCTGTGGGCTGGTCACGAACGACGGGTCGTTGAACTTCTGGAACCCGACGATCGAATCCACCTCGTGTCGGTACGTCGACCGAAGGCTGGTGAAGGCGACAGGCGCACCGCCGACCGTGCCGCGATGGGTCACGAGCCCGTACTTCGTCCGGTAGACCCGCATGGTGCTCGAGCCGGCCGCGGTCGAGTCCGCCGTGGTGGGCGCCCAGGTGTTGGTCCGGGTGAGCGGCTCCATCGCCGTGCAGGTGCCGTGGAACAGGTAGGACGTCGACGCTGTGGTCGCGGTGCCGCCACCGGGATTGCACAGGGTCACCGCGTAGGTGTCGGTGATGTCCTGGCCCGCGGACGTTGCCGACCATGAGTAGTCGACTCCGCGACCCATCTCGACGTAGAAGTTCGTGCCGGCAAACGCCACCCCGCGAGCGTTGATGCCGGGCCCCTGCAGCTCCTCGAGCATGAGCAACTGCGGGGCGAAATAGCCTGTCTGCGGCCCGAACACGGCGATCGGGTGGCCATCCGCGGTGTTCGCCGCGGAGATCACCAGGGCGTTGGACATCGCCCGCTTGCGCTCCAGCAAGGTCGCGGGGACAACACTGCTCGCGGTGGACGCCGAGGTGGAAGCGGTGGAGGCCGAGGTGGTTGCACTGCCCGTTGAGGCGATCACCAGCGGCTCGGCGGTGACACTGCCGGCGTCCGGCAGCGCAACGCCGGTGGGTGAACTCGGCGACATGCCGTACGAAAACGTCGTCCCGTCGTGGATCGTCTCAACGGCTTCGGGATCGTCCTGCTCCTGGAACGCCAACCACACCTGCCGCCCGACGGTGGCGCCGTACTTCTTCTCGGCGGCCAGCAGCGCGAGCGCCGACTGCACCTCACCGCCCCCGCCGGAGCCGAACAGGGCACCGATGACCGAGCCGATCGCGACGATGTCGGTAAGCGTGAACGGTTCGATCGTCCCCACGTTCGTGATCGAGTCGATCTTCCCGGTGAGCACGTACTCGCCGGGGAAGGTGCGGTTCGCCCTCGCCTGAGTGATGTAGGCATTGACGCCGAGCAGGTAGTTCGACACGTCGACGAGGGCCTGCGCCCCGCGCGCCCCGGACGCCGCCATCCGATCGATCTGCGCCTGCAGGTCGGCTTCGGTGTAAGGCGCCTGCGCGAAGAACGTCTGCTCGAACCGCCGGTTGGACGCCGCACCCCCGGCGAAGCTGCTCAACTGGCCGCGCCCGACGTGCCGCAGCACGTCCATCAGCCAGAGCCGGTCTGCCGCGGCGATCCAGCCGGCGCCGTACTCGGTGCCGGCTCGAGTGGTGCCCCGGACATGGGCGACGCCGGTGGGGAGGTCCCGGGTGATCGTGACGTCGGTGCGTGGCGTCTGGACGGATTCCACCTGAGTCGGTGCGACATCGAAAGCTGCGTCGTTGTAATAGTTATCGATGGTGGCGTCAGTCAGGCTCGACTGGCCGCCGGCCAGCGAGGCGTATCTGGCCAGCTGGTCGTCCGCGTGCCCCGGCTGGCTGCCGAAGGCCTGGTTGAGCAGGATCTCAGCGAGGGTGGCGTTTCCGTTTTCGCCGGGCGGCAAGATGTCGCCACACTGGCCCAGGCAGTAGTCATCGCCCGAGAAGGAGGCCGTTCGCACCGGGGCGAGGGCATCGGCGCGGCCGGGGACCGCGAGCGCAGCAATCAGGACCGCGATGGCAGCCCCCGCTTTCAGTGCCGATCCGTGCCGCCATGCCGCGCCATTGCTGGTCATGATTGCCTCCGGGCGTCCGCGAAGTACGTGGCATGACGTTAACCGGAGAAGTACCAAATGTGAACTATTCTCATGTTTTGTTTCGCGCTGAAATTACGGCTGCACCTGCCTGCCGTTGACGGGCGACGGCGGATGGTTGCCCAGGCGCGAGTCGAGGTAAGCGCCGAGCACGTGCTGGGCTTCGGCAATCAGCCACGGGTCGCCGTCCGGGTCGAAGCGGAACGCGAGCCGCACCAGGCTGTCCGCGATCTCGACGGCGACCAGCAGAACGGTCGTCAGATCCCTCGACTCGGGAGCACCCAGCTGCACCGCCAGCGGTCGCAGCCGGCCGGCCACCCGTCGATTGGCATCCTGATCGGCATCCTGCCCGGCAGCTCGACCGGCACCGCCCGGGCTCCCGCCGCCGCCCTGTAGCTGCAGGCCAGGCTGCGGATCCCCGAAGTCGAGGGCGGCGAAGCCGGGCATCTCCCGCTTCATCGCGACGTACTCCTGGATCACCACGGACGCCGTGGACTGCCACCCGCTGACCGGATCACGGTCTAGCCGGGCAGACAGCCGTTCGATGAACGCCTCGAGGTTGCGCTCGGCCAGCGCCTGGCAGAGCGTCGACTTCCCGGCGAAGAATTGGTACAGGGTTCCGATGGGCACTCCGGCGCGGCGCGCGACCTCTCGCGTGGTGAGAGCGCCGTACCCGACCTCGTCCAGCACCTCCGCGCAGGCGTCGAGCAGCCGCGCCACCCGCTCGGTGCTGCGCCGCTGCATCGGGCGCCGCCGAGCCGCCCCGGCTGGCTCTGGCATTTGCTACCTCCTGGCCTCTAACATGAACAACCCTCATCTTAGTAAGGGACACTCATGACCCCCCAAGCGTTGCCCCCGTCGAGCAACTCGGACGCAGCGACCGCTGCACCCGCATTCGACCACGATTCGCACCCGGCCCTGCCCGGGTTCGGCACGAACTTCCTCTGGGGCACCGCAACGGCGGCCTATCAGATCGAGGGTGCGGTCGAGGCGGACGGCCGGGGCCGGTCGATCTGGGACACGTTCAGCCATCAGGCGGGCCGGATCCGCGAGGGGCACACCGGCGATGTCGCCTGCGATCACTACCACCGGTGGGAGGAAGACGTCGCCCTCGCCGCCGGGCTCGGACTCGATGCCTACCGGTTCTCGATCGCCTGGCCACGGATCCAGCCGGATGGGCTGTCCGGCGTCAACCCGAAGGGCCTCGACTTCTACGACCACCTGGTCGACCGGCTGCTGGAGCGGGGGATCAGCCCGTTCCCGACGCTGTTCCACTGGGACCTACCGCAGGCCCTGGAAGACCGCGGAGGCTGGCTGAACCGAGACACCGCCTACCGTTTCGCCGACTACGCCGCCCTGGTCGCCGACCGACTGGGCGACCGGGTGCCACGGTGGATCACCCTCAACGAGCCGTTCATCCACATGGCTTTCGGCTATGCCCTGGGTCGTCATGCGCCGGGGCGCACGCTGTTCTTCGACGCCCTTCCGGCCGGGCACCACCAGTTGCTCGGCCACGGCCTCGCGGCGACGGTCTTGCGTGAGCGCGGCGGGCAGGTGCTGCTGACGAACAACTGCACGCCCGTCAGCCCGGCCAGCGATACGCCCCCAGACCTGGCCGCGGCCGCCTTCTACGACACCATCCACAACCGGTTCTTCCTCGAACCGGTGCTGACGGGCCGGTATCCGGAGCTGATCCTGGAGGGGCTGACCGGACACGGCGCCATCCACGACGGTGACCTGGAGGCGATCGCCGCCCCCCTGGACGGGCTCGGCATCAACTACTACAACCCGACCCGGATCAGCGCCCCGCAGGATCCGACCCAGCCCCTCCCGTTTGAGCTACAGCCGATCGATGGCGTGCCGCACACCGGCTTCGGCTGGCCCGTCGTCCCGCACGGGCTGCGCGACCTGCTGGTCAGCCTGCGCGACCGATACGGCGTCGGGCTACCGCCGATCTACATCACCGAGAACGGCTGCTCCCATCCCGATCCGATCGATGCCCACGGTCAGGTCGTTGACCAGCGCCGGATCGCCTACCTCGACGGCCACCTGCGAGCCGTCCATGACGCGATCGCCGCGGGGGTGGACGTCCGTGGCTACTTTGTCTGGTCCCTGTTGGACAACTTCGAATGGGCAGAGGGCTACACCCAGCGGTTCGGACTCGTCCACGTCGATTTCGAGACCCAGGTCCGAACGCCGAAAGCCTCCTACCACTGGTACGCCGACCAGGTCCGGGCGCAGCGCGCCGGTGACCGGTGAGCTCCGAGGCCACCAGCCAGGACTCGGGTAACCAGGCCTCGGGCGCCCACGAATCGGGCGCTCACGAATCGGGCGGCTACGCGAACCTGGCCGCCGAGCCGACCCGATCGGTCGGCCGGTTATGGACGGCGACCCTCGCGCTGGCCAACCTCGCTCTGTGGATCGGCTACTTCGGGCCGCTGCAGGTGTCACTGCCCAACCAGATGCAGGCCATCGACCCATCGGGGAAGGAGGCGGCGCTCGGGATCGCCACCGGCATCGGGGCCGCCATCGCCCTGGTGGTCAACCCCTTGACCGGGGCGCTGTCGGACCGGACGACGTCCAGGTTCGGCCGGCGCCACCCCTGGTCGATCATGGGTGCCCTGCTCGGTGCCGCTGGGTTGGTCTTCCTGTCCGGCCAGACGACTCTCACCGGTGTGATCATCGGGTGGTGCCTGGCGCAGACCGGGTTGAACATGCTGCAAGCGGCGATCACCGCCGCGATCCCCGATCACGTGCCGGTGCGGGAGCGAGCCACCGTCTCGGGATGGATCACGTCGCAGCAATTGCTCGGGCTGGTCGTCGGCGTGGTCCTGGTCGGGACCGTGGTCACCGGCCTGGCCAGTGGCTATCTGGCCCTGGCGATCGTCGTCCCACTGCTCGTCCTTCCGTTCGTGCTGGCCACCGATGACCCGGTGCTCAATCCGCGGGATCGCCCGGCCTGGTCGACCCGGGCGTTCCTGCAGGGTTTCTGGATCAGCCCGCGCACCTACCCGGACTTCGCCTGGGCCTGGCTGACGCGCTTCCTCATGCAGCTCAGCTATTCGATGGCCACCTTGTACCTGCTGTACTACCTGCGCGACGAGCTGCATTACGAGGCTCTGTTCCCCGGCAGCACCGCCGAAACCGGCCTGCTGATCCTGATTCTGATCAACACCGTGGTGGCGATGATCGCAACGGTGATCGGCGGGATGATTTCGGATCGGTCCGGCCGGCGTAAACGCTCGGTGACGATCGCCGGGATCATCCTCGGCGTACCGGGAGTGGCCTTGGCGCTGTGGCCGTCCTGGCCGTGCGCGCTCGGCTCGGCCGTGGTCCTCGGCCTCGGATACGGCGTGTACATGTCCGTTGATCAGGCGCTGGTCACTCAGGTCCTGCCGGCTGCAATGAACCACGGCCGGGATCTGGGCGTGATCAACATCGCCAACTCGGCCCCTCAGGTGCTGGCCCCGGCCATTGCGGCGCCGCTCGTCGCCCATGCCGGCGGGTATTCCACGCTTTATCTCAGTGTGACGGCGGTGAGCCTGC
>Ga0307513_10002700_pt1 | contig 24416 bp, 23 predicted proteins | sample 15_EM_MG_FD_202174 | JGI IMG/M metagenome (GOLD analysis project Ga0307513, IMG submission 202174) | Populus trichocarpa ectomycorrhiza microbial communities from riparian zone in the Pacific Northwest, United States - 15_EM | ecosystem: Host-associated > Plants > Roots > Unclassified | place...
CCAGGCGCGCGGCCTCGGCGCCCTGCTCCACGACGTCGGCGCAGAGCTGTGGCCACGCAGGCTGCTGGTCGGCGATGGCGCCCTCGTTGACCGCGGTCTTCAGCGTGACGACGGTGCCCGCGGCCGGCACCGAGCCCAGTGTCAGGCGCTGGCCGGCGAGCGTGAGCCGCATGTCCTCGTCCACGGTGACGACCAGACCACCGCGTTCGACGGGGGAGGCCTCACGGTCGACTGACGAGCGCAGCACCAGCCCGCGGACCGTGCTGTGCCCGTCGCCGACGACCGTCGGTACGGCCCGGCGCACGGCGTCGATCAGCTCGCCGTCCAGGTAGAGCAGCCGGTAGTTGGCGCCCCTGACCTGTCGTTCGACGAGCAGCGGCACGTCGGCGAGGGCGCGGTACTTGGCCCGCAGCCGCCCGATGACACTCCCGGAACGGCTCGTGCGCCCGGCCCGCGAACCGGCGGCAGCCGCCGCGATCGCGGCGGTGCGCAGGCTCGCGGCGTCCCGCACGGACGTGGTGACGCCGCGGCCCGCCGAGGTGTCGAGGGCGGGCTTGACGACGACCGTTCCGTGGCGGGCGAGGAACGGCTCGACCTCGTCGAGCCGAGCCAGGCTGGTGACCATCTGCTCGGGAACGGGGATGCCGTGGGCCGCGAGCGCGCGGGCCGTCCGCTCCTTGTCGCCGGCCCGTTCCAGGGCAGCGGCGTCCTCGATGGTGCTGCCGGAGCGGCTGATCGAGAACGGGCGGTCGGGCAGCTGCACCGTCACCGCCGAGCCGCCGGTGGCGGCGGCGCGCATGCCGAGGCGGTCGGCGGCAATGAGCCAGAGCTCCCGGTGGAACGCGTCGCGGCGGCCCTGCACGGCCCGCGCCGACGGGGAGAGCTTGGCGCGCAGGACGCTGCCGACCAGTGCCCGGCCGGCCCGGCGGATGTCACGCGGACGGGGGCTGCGATCGAGCTGTGCCGTTGCTTCGCTCATGGCCCCAAGTGTGTGCGGCCACAAGCAAGGGGAAGGCAAGGTGACGCTAGGTGACTGGTGTCTTTCGCGTGGCGGTCACCCGGTCGGGTCCGGGGTTGCGGGAGAATCCGGGGGTGACGCTGGGGCGTGCTGATCATCAGGGTGATCTGTTCGATGAGGTGGCCCGGTTCTGTGAGGAGTCGTTGCCGGAGAACTCGATCTACGGGTTCCTGGCGCGGGAGCGGGACCGGTTGTTCCCCGATGAGTTGTTCGTCGACTTGTTTACCGGGACGGGTCGGCGGTCGGTGCCGCCGTCGGTGGTGGCCACGGTGATGACGCTGCAACGTCTGGAGGGTCTGTCGGATCGGGAGGCGGTCGATCGGTACGCCTTCGATGCTCGCTGGCGCTACGCCGCGGGGGTCGGTGGCTACGGCGGGACGGGGTGGGCCCGGTTCGCGCACACGGTGTTGGTGGACATGCGGGAGCGGCTGCGGCGCTCGCAGCGGCCGGACCGGGTGTTCGAGGTGGCGTTGGAGACGGCGCACGCGGCCGGGTTGGTGGGCCGGCGGCGGGTGTTGGACTCGACCCCGTTGTATGACGCGGTGGCCACGATGGACACGGTCACGTTGATCCGCTCGGCGGTGCGCGGTCTGCTCAAGGTGGCCGACGCGGAGCTGGAGGCGGAACTGCGGGCGGTGTTGTCGGGCTGTGATGACTACCTCACGGCCGGGAAGCCGCAGATCGACTGGGATGACCCGGGCGCCCGGGAGGCGTTGGTCGCCTCCCGGGCTCGGGACGGGTACGCGGTGCTCGCGGTGCTGGATGGACGCACGGTCGCCGAGCAGGTCGCGCAGGCGGCGGTGCTGCTGGCCACGGTGTTGGGCCAGGACCTCGACCTGGGCGAGGACGGGGTGTTTCGGGTCGCGCGCCGGGTCGCGAAGGATCGGCTGATTTCCACGGTGGACCCGCAGGCGCGGCACGGGCACAAGACCAGCTCGCGCGGGTTCGACGGCTACAAGGGCCACGCCGCGGTTGATCCGGACTCCGAGATCATCACCGCGACCACCGTCACCCCGGGCAACACCGGCGACGCGGCCGCCGCCGCGGACCTGATCACCGACCTCCTCCACACCCCCGACACCCGCGAGCAGGGCGAGCAGGGCGAGCAGGGCGAGCAGGGCGAGCAGGGCGAGCAGGGGTCGATCGTCTACGGCGATGCCGCCTACGGCACCGGCGAGTTCCATGAGCAGCTTGACAGGGCCGGGATTGAGTCGCGGTGCAAGACCCAGTCGCCGACCGCGGCGGGCGGCATGTTCAGCAAGGACCGCTTCGCGGTCGATCTGGGTGCGCAGACCGTGACCTGCCCGGCCCGAGTCACTGCCTCGATCCGCCCGGCCCGCAACGGTGACGGCAGCGGTATCGCCTACTTCGCGGCGGCCTGCGCCGGGTGCCCGCTACGGGCGCAGTGCACCACGGCCAAGGGTGGTCGCACGATCAGCATCGGCGCGCACGAGCAGGCCCTCGCCGATGCCCGGGCCCGCCAAGCCGATCCCGCCTGGCTCGCTGACTACCGCGCCACCCGCCCCAAGGTCGAACGCAAACTTGGGCACCTGATGCGCCGCAAACACGGCGGACGACGGGCCCGGGTCCGGGGCGTCGACCGCGTCGATGCCGACTTCCGGTTCCTCGCCGCCGCGGCCAATCTCGCGCGCCTGGCCGTGCTCGGCGTGCACCGAACCACCCACGGCTGGGCGGTGGCGACCTGACCAGCACGAACACCGATGCCCAGCCGGGCCCCGATCCCGCGCTGAGCCACGCCAGAGACGACCACACGGCTCAGCTAAACCGTGTCCAACCGCTTCCGGCCCACTCAAGAGCCCGCCGGAGCCGTCTCACGACAAGACCGCAACCCTCAGCCGGCCGTTCGACACCAGCCACCTAGAGATCGATCGCCGCGTAGCTCTCCTTGACCACGCGCAGGTGCGTCCAGCTCTCCACCTCGCGGACACCCGGCACCGCCCGGACGGCGTCGAGCGCGTCGGTGAGCTGGCGGACGGTGGCCGTGCGCAGCGTCAGGAGCAGGTCGAACCGGCCGAGTGTGCGGGCCAGGAAGGAGACCGCCGGGAGCGCGGACACGGCCGCGACGACGGCACCCGGCTCGCCCGCCAGGCGGACGCCGATTCCCATGGCCGCCAGCCCGTCCACCCCGGAGGGCCGCACGACCGCACCGACCCGCACCGCCCCGGCGTCGAGCAGCCGCAGCACCCGCCGCCGCACGGCCGCGGTGGACAGCTCCACCCGCTCCGCGAGCGCGACGAAGGACGCCCGGCCGTCCTCCTGGAGCATCCGCAGCAGGGCGGTGTCGGTGTCGTCCACCTGCACCGACACCGCCTCGACCGGGCCGATCACGTCGCGGACCAGCTCGACGTAGGACAACGTGTCGACGCCGAGCACACCGTCGGTCCCGCGGATCTCGGTGACGGCCCGGTCGACGGCTGCCGCCGATGCCGCACGCAGCTCGACCGCGATCGCGTGCCGGCCGGTGGTCAGCGTGACGAACGGCGCGTCCCGGCGTGCGGCCAGCCGCTCGGCGACGGCGCTCGCGGGCCCGCTCACGAGGACGGAGACGTACGCGAGCGACCCGCGATCGAGGATCGACGGGTGGACGACGCCGCGGATCTCCACGAGCCCGGAGTCGACGACCGCCTCCAGGTGGGCTGCGACCGTCGTCCGCGAGACGCCGAGGCGGCGGGCGAGGTCCATCTGCGACAGCCGCCCGTCGCCGCGCAGCAGCTCGATGAGGCGTTCGTCGAGGTCGTCCAGGGGATCCTCCGGAATCGGTGCGGAGAACTTTCCGTGCAGCCGGCCGGGGCGATCGTGCGCGGGGACGTCATACAGATCCTGACCTGTCCAGTCATGGCCGGTCATTTGGACAGATCACTCAGTTTACCTCGCTGTCACGCATCTTCGGTCCTTGCCAGCGGGGTGTGGCGTACCTACCTTGTCCGCACCCGAGAAGGGACGCCAGCGATGAGCGCCACGACTGTTTCCGCGCCCCCCAAGGTCACCGACGTCGAGCCCTACGGCGTAGACCCGATCCCCGACACCGAGCGCACGGCCCGGCCGTTCGACCTGTTCCGGCTGGTGTTCGGCGGTGCCAACACGATCGCCACGGTCGTGCTCGGCAGCTTCCCGATCGTCTTCGGCCTCTCGTTCGTCGATGCCCTGCTCGCGACGCTGGCCGGCCTGGTCCTGGGCGCGTTGGTCCTCGCACCGATGGCGGTGTTCGGGCCCCGCAACGGGACGAACAACGCCGTGTCGTCGTCGGCGCACCTGGGCGTGCACGGCCGGGTCGTCGGCTCGTTCCTCTCGCTGCTGACGGCGCTGGCGTTCTTCTCGATCTCGGTCTGGTCGTCGGGCGACGCGCTCGTCGGCGCGGCCAACCGGGCCCTGGCACTGCCGTCGAACGACCTGACGCTCGGCATCGCGTACGGGGTCTTCGCGGTGCTCGTGCTGGTCGTCTGCATCTACGGCTTCCGCTTCATGCTGCTCGTCAACAAGATCGCGGTGGTCGCGGCGACGCTGCTGTTCCTGCTCGGCGTGTTCGCGTTCGCCGGGGACTTCGACCCGACCTACGCCGGGACCTTCGGCGCCGACGCGGACGCGCTCTACTGGCCGTCGTTCGTCGGCGCGGCGCTGATCGTCATGTCCAACCCGGTGTCGTTCGGCGCGTTCCTCGGTGACTGGTCGCGCTACATCCCCCGCGAGACGCCCGCCTGGCGCACGATGGCCGCAGCCTTCCTCGCCCAGCTCGCGACGCTCATCCCGTTCCTGTTCGGGCTGGTCACGGCCACGATCATCGCGACGAAGGCGCCGGACGCCCTGGCGAGCGGCTACGTCGGCGGGCTGCTGGAGATCGCGCCCGCCTGGTACTTCGTGCCGGTCTGCCTCATCGCGCTGATCGGCGGCATGTCCACGGGCACCACCGCTCTCTACGGCACGGGCCTGGACTTCTCCAGCGTCTTCCCGAGGTTCTCCCGAGTGCAGGCGACCCTGTTCATCGGGGTGCTGTCGATCGTGTTCATCTTCGTCGGCCGCTTCGCGTTCGACGTCGTGCAGAGCATCTCGATCTTCGCCGTCCTGATCGTCACCTGCACGGCGCCGTGGATGGTCGTCATGATGATCGGCTGGTACACCCGCCGCGGCTGGTACGACGGTGACTCGCTGCAGGTGTTCAACCGGCGCCAGCGCGGCGGCCGCTACTGGTTCGCGCACGGCTGGAACTGGCGCGGGCTCATCGGCTGGCTCGTGCCGGCGGTCGTCGCGATCTGCTTCGTCAACCTGCCCGGCCAGTTCGTCGGGCCGCTCGGCGACCTCGCCGCCGGCATCGACCTCAGCATCCCGCTCGGACTGGGCCTCGCGGCCCTCGTCTATCCGGCGCTCCTGTTCGCCTTCCCCGAGCCGCGCGACGCGTTCGGGCCCGCGGGCCCACGGCTCGTCCCGGCCGGCCCGGAGGCGCGCACGCCCATCGTGGGTGAGATCGAGACCGTTCCCCGGCGGGCACTAACCTGATCGCACCTACCGCGAGGGAGCCTCCGTGATCACCGCGATCGTCCTGGTGCAGACCGTTGCCGACCGCATCCCCGAGACCGCGCAGACGATCGCCGATCTCGACGGCGTCGCCGAGGTCTACTCCTGCGCGGGCGATGTCGACCTGATCGCCGTGGTGAAGGTCCACCAGCACGAGCAGCTCGCCGATGTGATCGCCGGCACCCTCAGCAAGGTCGACGGCGTGGTGTCCACCGACACCCACATCGCGTTCCGCTCGTACTCGCGGGCCGACACCGAGGGTGGCTTCGCGATCGGCAGCTAGAGCCTTCTTGTCGCGCCTGCGGCGCTCCGGCTCGCGCGCCGAGGAGACGACGACTTGCTCCCCCGGTGCTCACGCCCCACGTCGTTCCTCCGAGGGCGCTGCGCGCCTCCTCCGCAAGTCGTCGTCGCGCGCTCGCACCGGGGTTGCAGTCCAGTGGTGCAGTCGAGGCGCGCATGGAGCACGCCCGCACCCGTGCGCTGCTCAGCGCAGCGCGCTGGAGACCTTGACCCATCGCTCCAGCAGCGCGGCGGCGGCACCGGAGTCGATCGCGGCGGCTGCGCGCTCCAGGGCGGCCGGGAAGGCACCGGCCAGATCGGCAGGCGGGCCGTCGAAGGCGATCAGCGCGCCCGCGGAGTTGAGCAGCACCGCGTCCCGGACGGGCCCGGTCGCGCCGCCGACGAGATCGCGGAACACCGCGGCGTTGTGGGCGGGCGAACCGCCGAGCAGGTCCTCCCGCGTGGCCCGCGCGATGCCGAACGCCGTCGGGTCGAGCGTCTCGATGCGCACGGCACCGCCGGAGACGACCCAGACCGTGCTGGTGGAGGTGGTGGTCAGCTCGTCGAGCCCGTCGTCGCCGCGCACCACGAGCGCCGACGCGCCGCGACCGGCGAACACCTCCGCGAGCACTGGCGCCATCCGCGGATCGGCGCACCCGGCCAGCGACGCGCCCGGCTGGCCGGGGTTGGTGAGCGGGCCGAGCACGTTCATGGCCGTCGGCAGGCCCAGCTCGCGGCGGACGGGCCCGGCGTGCCGGAAGGACGGATGGAACACGGGCGCGAAGCAGAACCCGATCCCGACCGTCGCCACGGTCTCCTCGACACCGGCCGGCGGCAGGTCGACCGCGACCCCGAGCGCCTCCAGCACGTCGGCCGCGCCGCTTGCCGAAGAGGCCGCACGGTTGCCGTGCTTCACGACGGGTGCGCCGGCGGCGGCCACCACGACCGCCGACATCGACGAGATGTTGACGGTGTTGGCCTGGTCACCACCGGTGCCGACGACGTCGACCGCGGGACCGTCCACGCGCACGCGCCGGGCGTGGGCGAGCATGGCCTCGGCGAGCCCGGCGATCTCCGCGGGTGTCTCGCCCTTGGCGCGCAACGCGACGAGGAACCCGGCGAGCTGCGCCGGCGTGGCCTCACCGGCCAGCACCTGGTTCATCACCCAGGCGGTGTCGTCGGTCTCGAGGTCGTGGCGGCCGATCAGCCGCCCGATCAGCGAGGGCCAGGTGGGAGCAGTCACGTCCGTGCCGCGGGCAGGTTCCCCGTTCCCGCGCGACGCAGCACCTCGGCCACCGTCTCGGCGGAGGTCAGCGGGTCGAGCGGGTGGACGAGCACGGCGTCGGCCTGCGACCAGGTGGCGAGCCACCGGTCGTCCCGGCGGCGGACGGTGACGACGATCGGCGGGCAATTGTCGATCTCGTTCTTGAGCTGCCGCGACACGCCCATGCCGCCGGTCGGCTGCGCCTCCCCGTCGAGGATCACCAGATCGACCTCGCCGCGATCGGCGGCCAGGATGACCTCGGCCACACCACCCGCTTCGACGAAGCGGATGCGGGGCAGATCGGGGGCCGGGCGCCGGCCGATCGCCATCGTGATGGCCTCGCGGACCTCGGCGCGGTGGCTGTAGACCAGCACGGTCAGCGGCTGGGTCTCGGCGGGGCTCGTCACGGCATCTCCTCGCTGGCGCTCGTCAACGCCGTGACCGGGGTGCTGCGCTGAATGGTGCCCTCGCAAGCTCGGTCACGTGCGCTCCAGATGAATCGCGTGCCGCACCGGGGTCGTGCGGCGGTGGGGACTCCTCGCGGGGAACTCTAGTGGGTAGCCACCCGTTGCCCGATCGGTGGCCAACGCAACCCCGACAGGCTGTAGAAGTTGGTCGGGGGCCATAATGCCCCCGTGACGACAGCCGCTCCCAACATCAGCGCGCGGATCCACTCGCTGAACCGGCCCAACCTGGTCAGCATCGGCACCATCGTCTGGCTGTCCAGCGAGCTGATGTTCTTCGCCGGGCTGTTCGCGATCTACTTCACCGCGCGGGCGCAAGTCACGCCCGGCCAGCCGTGGATCCCGTCGAAGCCCGAGGCCGCCGAGCTGGGCATGTACGACCCCGTGCTCAACGTGCCCTATGCGCTCGTGGTGACGATCATCCTGGTCGCGTCGTCGTTCACGTGCCAGTTCGGCGTGTTCGCGGCCGAGCGCGGCGACGTGTTCGGGCTGCGCCGCTGGTACCTGCTCACGCTGATCATGGGCGCGTTGTTCGTGCTCGGGCAGGCCTACGAGTACTACAACCTCGCCGTCCACGAGGGCCTCACGTTGTCCTCCCACGTGTACGGCACCGTGTTCTACCTGGCCACCGGCTTCCACGGCCTCCACGTCACCGGCGGGCTCATCGCCTTCGTCTATCTGATGATCCGCACCAAGATGGGGAAGTTCACGCCGCAGCAGGCCACCGCCGCGATCGTCGTGTCCTACTACTGGCACTTCGTCGACGTCGTGTGGATCGGGCTGTTCGCCGTCATCTACTTCATCCGCTGAGCTCCCTGCCCGAACGACGATCAGAAGCTGGAAGACGCTGACGATGACCACCACCTCCACGGCGCCCCCCGCGACGGGTCGCGGCCCGCGCAGCAGGTCCCGCCGTCGGTTCGCCGGGGCGATGGCGCTGGGCATCGCCCTGCTGTCCGTCGGCTCGCTGTACACGGCCTTCACCCCGAAGGCGCAGGTCGCGCAGGCGCAGCCGGACCAGGCCGCGCTGGTCGTGAAGGGCCAGGAGCTCTACACCAGCGCCTGCATCACCTGCCACGGCTCCAACCTGCAGGGTGTGCAGGACAAGGGCCCGAGCCTGATCGGCGTCGGTGACGCCGCGGTCTGGTTCCAGGTCTCCACCGGTCGCATGCCGATGGCCCGCCAGGAGGCGCAGGCCGAGCGCAAGCCGGTGCGGCCCGAGTTCAACCCGCACCAGGCCGACGAGGAGAAGGCGAAGGAGGCCACCGAGAACCTGGAGGCGCTCGGCGCCTACATCCAGGCCAACGGTGGCGGCCCCGAGGCGCCGACGCAGGACGGTGTCGCGCTGCGCGGCACCGACCCCGCGCGCGGCGGCGAGCTGTTCCGCCTGAACTGCTCCTCGTGCCACAACTTCACCGGTCGCGGCGGCGCGCTGTCGTCGGGCAAGTACGCCCCGTCGCTCGACCCGGCGACCGAGAAGGACATCTACACGGCCATGCTCACGGGGCCGCAGAACATGCCGAAGTTCTCCGACCGGCAGCTCACGCCGGAGGAGAAGAAGGACATCATCGCGTACGTCAAGTCGGTCACGAACGGCAACAACAACCCCGGCGGTGATCCGCTGGGCGGGATCGGACCGACGTCCGAAGGGCTGATCACCTTCATCGTCGGCGTCGCCGCCATGATCGGTTTCGCACTCTGGCTGGGAGCGAAGAATTGAGCACCACGGATCAGTCGCGCACGCCGACGCCGGCAGAGCTCGACGAGATGACTCCCGACCAGCTCGCCACGCTGGCCGCGAACCTCGACGACGTCGTCGTCCTGCACAACCAGCCGAAGTTCCCGATCCCCGGCACCCGGGCGGAGAAGCGGGCCGAACGGGCCGTCGCGCTGTGGTTCACGATCTCGGCCGTCACCGGCCTCGGTTTCCTCGGGGCCTACCTGTTCTGGCCGTTCCAGTACGTGGCGCCCGACAAGCCCGGCGCGCTGCTGTACTCGCTCTACACCCCGGTCATCGGTGCGCTGCTCGGCCTGTCCGTGCTGGCGCTGGGCATCGCGGTCATCGTCTACGTGAAGCGGTTCTTCCCGGACGAGGTCTCGGTGCAGCAGCGCCACGACGGCCCGTCCGACGAGCTGGCCCGCCGCACGGTCATCGCGCAGCTGGCCAAGGCCGGTAAGGACACCACCATCGCCCGGCGCTCGCTGATCAAGCGCTCGGCGGGGGCCGCGATGGGCGTGCTCGGCCTCGGCGTCGGGATCGCCGCACTCGCGCCGCTGATCCACAACCCGTGGAAGGGCCGCGACCAGGCCGACCTGTGGGTCACCGGTTGGGAGCCGGTCAACGGCGAGAAGGTCTACCTGCGCCGCGACACCGGGCACCCGGACGAGATCTCGCTGGTGCGCCCGGAGGACCAGGACGCCGGCTCGATGGAGACGGTCTTCCCGTTCCGCGAGTCCGAGCGGGGCAACGAGGAGGCGCTGCACGAGGCGCTGCGTCGCTCCGACAACCCGGTGATGCTGATCCGGCTCCGCCCCGGCACCCCCGTGATCCACCGCGAGGGCCAGGAGAACTTCAACTACGGCGAGTACTACGCGTTCTCCAAGATCTGCACGCACCTGGGCTGCCCGACCTCGCTCTACGAGGCGCAGACCCAGCGGATCCTCTGCCCGTGCCACCAGTCGCAGTTCAACGCGACCGAGTACGCCAAGCCGATTTTCGGGCCGGCAGCGCGCGCATTGCCCCAACTTCCCATTACCGTGGACGAAGAGGGTTACTTCGTGGCTCTCTCCGACTTCATCGAACCGATCGGGCCCGGATTCTGGGAGCGGCCCGGCTACGCGAATCGAGGCGGGTCATGAGCTCCATCACGACCCCCACCGGCTCGGCGGGTGGGTTGCAGGCCGTGGCGGCCAATGCGCTGGACGAGCTGGACCAGCGCTTCCATCCCGCCGCCGGGATGCGCAAGCAGTTCAACAAGGTCTTCCCCACGCACTGGTCGTTCATGCTGGGCGAGGTCGCGCTCTACAGCTTCATCATCCTGCTGCTCACCGGCACGTTCCTCGGGCTGTTCTTCGACCCGTCGATGGTCGAGGTGAAGTACGACGGCTCGTTCGACAACCTGCGTGACGTCTGGATGAGCCGCGCCTACGAGTCCACCCTGCAGATCTCGTTCGACGTGCGCGGTGGCCTGTTCATCCGGCAGGTGCACCACTGGGCGGCCCTGCTGTTCATGGGCGCGATGATCGCCCACATGCTGCGCACCTTCTTCACCGGTGCGTTCCGCAAGCCCCGTGAGACCAACTGGATCATCGGCGTACTGCTGATGTTCCTGGGTGTGTTCGCCGGGTTCACCGGCTACTCGCTGCCCGACGACCTGCTCTCGGGCATCGGCCTCCGCATCGCCTCCGGCATCACGCTCACCGTCCCGGTGATGGGCACGTGGGTCCACTGGGCGCTGTTCGGTGGTGAGTTCCCGGGCACCGAGATCATCCCGCGGCTCTACATCGTGCACGTCCTGCTGATCCCGGGGATCCTGCTCGCGCTGATCGCCGTGCACGTGGGGCTGGTCTGGTACCAGAAGCACACCCAGTTCCCCGGCGCCGGCCGCACCGAGCACAACGTCGTCGGCGTACGGATCCTGCCGGCGTTCGCGGCCAAGGGTGGCGCGTTCTTCGCCGTCACCGCCGGCGTCATCGCCATCATGGCCGGCGTCTTCCAGATCAACGCGATCTGGAACCTCGGGCCCTACAACGCCTCGCACGTGTCCGCGGGCTCGCAGCCCGACTGGTACATGCTGTTCTCCGAGGGCATGGGGCGCATCTTCCCGGCCTGGGAGATCACCATCGGCAACTACCTGGTGCCGGCCGCGTTCTGGGCCACGGCGGCGTTCCTGCCGGTGCTGTTCGTCATCGCGGGGGCCTACCCGGCGATCGAGCGGCGCTTCACGAGGGACAACGCGCGCCACAACCTGCTGCAGCGCCCCCGCGACGTGCCGGTCCGCACCTCGCTGGGTGTCATGGCCATCGTCACCTACGTGTGGCTGGTCCTCTGCGGCGTGAACGACTGGGTCGCGTACTTCTTCGACATCTCGCTCAACGCCACCACCTGGGCGGGTCGCATCGGGCTGCTGGTGCTGCCGCCCCTCGCGTACTGGGTCACCTACCGCCTCTGCATCGGGCTGCAGCGCGGCGACCGGGCCGTGCTGGAGCACGGCATCGAGACCGGCATCATCAAGCGGCTCCCGAACGGCGAGTTCATCGAGGTGCACCAGCCGCTCGGTGGCGTCGACGACCACGGCCACGCCATCCCGCTGGCCTACCAGGGCGCTCCGGTGCCCAAGCGCATGAACCAGCTCGGTATGGGCGGTTCGTCGGTGCCGGGCTCGCTGCTCACCCCGGACGACCCGGAGGAGACCGCGCGCCTGGAGCAGGCCCGGGCGGAGAACGCTCGGCTCGAGGCGGAGTCGCACCAGAGCAACGGTGCGCTTCCGGCCGCGGACCGCGAGAAGGCACTCTCCGCGGGCGACTGACGCGCAGCACGACCTGAACGGGCCCTGCCGGTGAAAACCGGCGGGGCCCGTTCGTCGTTCCGTAGTCCAGCGGTCAGAGCGCCCTGGACGCCTCCGGTGCGCCTCGGCGACACAGGACGGCCACCGCGGCGAGAACGACCAGCGTGAGCACCGCGTAGGCGTCCGGCCAGAGCGACACGAGGCCCGTCGCCGGGATCGGACCGACGCCCGGGCCGGGCAGGCGGGTGATCACCGCGACCGTCGCCAGTACGACGCCAGCGGCGAGCAGGCGGCCGCCGGGGCGCGCGGCCAGCGCGAGCACGAGCGGCACGATCCATACGTAGTGGTGCGACCACGCGAACGGGGCCGCTGCGGCCGCCCCGAGCCCGCACACAGACGCGGCGAGGACCTCCTCCCCGGCCCGGTAGGCCCGGCGGGCCACCAACAGGGTGCACACGGCCAGCAACGCCGACGCGGCGAGCGGCAACACCGGTACCTCGCCGAGCCGACGCACGAGCGTGCCCGTGAGGGCATGGTTGGATAGCGCGTCGGCCGGGGAGATCCGCCCCGCTGCCGCGAAGGTGCCGTGCAGCCAGAAGTCCACCGAGTCGGCGGGCGCGAGCAGGAACCCGAGCCCGGCGGCGGCGACGAACGTGGCGAGCGCCGTCGCCGCGGCCCGGATCCGTCCCGTGACCAGCAGGTACACCACGAACAGCAGTGGTGTGAGCTTCACGGCGGCGGCGAGGCCGATGCCGATCCCCCGCCATCGACTGTCGGCAGGGCCGAGGACGTCCAGCGCCACGAGTGCCAGCAGCACGAGGTTGACCTGGCCGAGGTAGAGCGTGGTGCGGACCGGGTCGAGCCAGGTCGCCGCGAGTACGAGCGCCATCACTACCGGTAGCGACGCGGGCAGGCCCGCCCGCTGGAGGCACCGCCGCACGACGGCGCCGAGCAGCAGCAGCGACCCGGCCGTCCACAGCGCGTTGAGCACTGCCACCGGCACCGTCGTGAGCGGGGCGACGACGAGCGCCGCGAACGGCGGGTAGACGAACATCATCGCGTCCAGGACGGGCCCCGCGTAGAGAGGTTGCCCGGCCAGCAGATGCTCGGCCCCGGCCCGGTACACCTGCAGGTCGATGAGCAGCAGGTGCGCCTCGGGCCACAGCAGCAGCACGACCGCGTGCCCGACCAGTGCCACCAGCGCGACAGGGACCGCCCACCGCGCGGTCCCGAGCTGCGCCGCCGTCATCCGGCGACCGTAGCGACGGCGCCGACCATCCCGTTCGGGTGGTCCACGGCGGTGCCGGGGAACCGGGGTGGCACCGATCACGGGCGATTGCTACCCTCCGTACATGCGCACCGTCCTTGCTCTCGCCCTCGACGCGGCAGTATTGCCGCGCGTCGGCTGAGCCAGGTCGTCGGCGCGCACGTCCGGAACTCCCCATTCCGAGACCTGGCTCGGATCCCCTCCCCGGATCCGCCAAGGAGTTCGATCATGACCGTCATCGATGACGCGCCCCGTACCAGCTGGACCCCGCGTACCCACCGCCGCCACGAGATCGTCACCACCGATGGCATGGAGGGCGTGCTGCGCGTCGGCGCCGCGCTCACCAGCTGCGGCTTCCTGGTGCGCGACTTCGTCGCCGAGGTGCACGAGGGTGTCGCCTACAGCTCCGTCACCTGCACCGTCTCGCTGACCGGCGGCGAGTGCGACACGTTCTCGCAGCGGCTCTCGGCCGTGCCGAGCGTCGTCGCCGTCACCCCCTGCTGAACGCGGGATCAGCGGCGCGGGCCGCGGCGAGCATCTCTGCGAGCTCTGCCACCTTCACCCGGTCCGTGCCGCGCAATCCGCCGCGGCGCAGCTCCTCCGCGTCCAGGCGCAGCCACGCCGTCCAGTCGACCGGCTCGATGCCGTGCTCGGCGAGCAGCGCGGGCAGGTCGGCGGCGCGCTGAGCCCGTGGCAGCTGCGGGAGGTCCTCCAGGACGGCCTCCACGGTCTCGTTGGCGTCGCCCTTGTTGGTGCCGATGACACCCGTCGGGCCGCGCTTGATCCACCCCGTGACGTAGGCACCGGGCACCGGCTGCCCGTCGTCGAGCACCCGGCCACCCTCGTTCGGGACGGTGCCGGTGGCTGCATCGAACGGCAGGCCGGGGACGGGTTCGGCGGCGTAGCCGATCGCGCGCACCACGAGGCCGACGTCGATGACCTCCTCCGCGCCGGTGCCCCGGACCCGGTCGTCGACCACGGCGTTGCGCTCCAGCACCATGCTCGACACCCGTCCGTCGGTGCCCACCACGCGCACCGGGGTGCGCAGGAAGTGCAGGTGGATGCAGCGCGGCCGGTCCTGCTGCGCCCGCTGCGCCCAGTCGGTGAGCATCGCGATGTTCTGCCGTTGCCGCCGCTCCTCCGGCTCCGGCACGCCCGCAGCGAGCACCCCGTCGTCGTGCACGACGACGTCGGCGTTGGCCAGCTCACCGATCTGGCGCAGCTCGGCCGGCGTGAACTTGACGTGCTGGGGGCCACGGCGGATCACGACGTGGATGTCGCGGACGGCGCTGCCGCGCAGCACGTCGAGCACCGGGCCCGGGATATCGGTGTCGGCCATCTCGTCGGCCGTCTTCGCCAGTACGCGGGCCACGTCGAGAGCCACGTTGCCCGCACCGACGACGGCGACGCCGGCGTGGTCGAGCGGCGGATCGAGCTCTGTGAAGTCGGGATGGCCGGAGTACCAGCTCACGAACGCACCCGAGCCCAGCGAGCCCGCCAGCTCCTCCCCCGGGATGCCCAGCGCCCGGTCGACCGAGCTGCCGGTGGCGTGCACGACGGCGTCGTAGCAGGCCCGCAGCTCCTCGAGCGGCACGCCCTGCGCACCCACCCGCACGTTGCCGAGGAACCGGACGGTCGCCGGGTCGAACGGCTTGGCGAGCACCCGGATGACGGCCTTCATCTTCACGTGGTCAGGTGCGACCCCGTAGCGGACGAGCCCGTACGGCGCGGGCAGCCGGTCGATGACGTCGACGTCGATCGGCTCGCCGGAGGCCGCCAACGCGGCAGCGGCGTAGAGGCCGGACGGGCCGGCTCCGATCACCGCGATCCGGCGGCGCTCTTCCTGAGCAGTAGCTGGGTCCAGGTCTGGGGGCATCTGGCGACTCCTGCGTGGTGGTGATCCCGATCCTGCCCCGACGGCGCCACTGGTGCGAGCGCTGCGTTCCACCCAGCGCTACGTGGCGGTCAGCCGGGGTACGGACGGAACTGCGGGGACCGCTTCTCCACGAACGAGGTGAGTCCCTCGAGCAGGTCGGGACCTCCGATGAACCCGTCGACGAGCTCCCATGCCCGCGCGAGCGCGGTGTCGTAGTCGGTGTCGCCGGCCTCGCGGGCCTGCCCGATGATCGCCGCGAGCGAGTGCGGCGCGCAGTTCACGGCGATGTCGCGGGCGTAGGCCTGCGCGGCTGTGACGACGTCCGCGCGGGGAACGACCCGGCTGACCAGGCCCAGCCGCTGCGCCTCGGCGGCGTCGAAGGCGCGACCGGTGAGCATCAGGTCCAGCGCGTTCTCCTGCCCGATCATGCGCTGCAGCATCCACGCGATGCCGTACTCGGCGGGCAGGCCGCGGCGGGAGAACGAGGTCGCGAACTTCGCCTCCTCCGCAGCGAACCGCACGTGGCAGAACAGCGCCTGCACCAGGCCCACGCCGGCGCACGCCCCGTTGATGGCGGCGATCAGCGGTTTGGGGAACGTGCGCAGGTGCTCGACCGACGTGTGCGGGAGCTTCGCCCCGGGCTCGGCGAGCCTGCCGAGCCGCGACAGGTCCGCCCCCGGGCAGAACGTCGTGCCCGCGCCGGTCACCACGACGGCCCGGACCTCCGGATCGTCGGCGGCCGCGATGATCTGCTCGTCGTAGGCCGTGCGCAAGTCGTTGTCCCAGCCGTTGCGGCGCTCCGCCCGGTTGAACGTGAGGGTCAGGACGCCGTCGGCGTCGCGGTCGGCGAGAACGGCGTCGGTCACGGCTGCTCCTGCGGATCGGTGAACTGGGGTGTACGGCGTGCGATGCCCGCCGCGGCGGCCTCGCGCTGGTTGGGGCTGCCCATCAACGCCTTCAGGCCTGCGCGTTCAGCGGCGAGACCGTCCTCGAAGGCGCTGATCGCGAGCAGCTCTTTCGCGACGCGGACGGCGTCGGGGCTGCGGGCGGCGATCGTGGCGGCGAGCTCGTGCGCGGCCGCGAGCGGATCGTCGGCGATCCGGGTGACGAGCCCGATGCGGTGGGCTTCTGCGGCGTCGATGCGCCGGCCGGTGAAGGTCAGCTCGGCCGCGACGTCCGGGCCGACCAGCCGCGGCAGCAGCTGGGTGCCGACCATGTCGGGCGCCAGCCCCCAGTGCACCTCCAGCACGGAGAACACGGCGTCGGGGGCGGCGATGCGCACGTCGGCGCCGAGTGCGAGCTGCAGGCCGCCGCCGAGGGCGTGGCCGCGCACGGCGGCGATGACCGGTACGGGGAGCCGGTGAAAGGCCAGCACCGCGCGCTGGCCACGGGAGGGCTCGCCGGCGGCGCCCTCGACGCTGTCGGCCGGACGCCAGTTGCGTCCCTCCGCCATCGCGCCGAACGCCGACATGTCCAGGCCGGCGCAGAACGCCCGCCCCTCCCCCGACAGCACCACCGCGCGCAGGCCGGGTGCGGTTGCGAGTGCTTCGCCGGTCTCGGCGAGCGCGACGAACATCTCGGCGTCGAGGGCGTTCAGCTTGTCCGGGCGGTTCAGCCGCACGTCGGCGACTCCGGCGTCGATCGTGCACTGCACGCGATCACTCACGTCCCGACCCTAACCCGACCATCGGGTGCCGAGACTCGACTCACACGCCCCGATCTGCATAACCGGGCCCCATCCGGTGCACCCCTCCCCCTATGACCACCACAACCGATCGTCTCGACCTGTCCGCATTGGTCGCCCAACTGCGCGCCCTGGAGCACCTGACGCGCACCGAGGCCCGCATCGCCCGGGTGCGCACCGCGCAGGCACGCACCGACACCATCCGCCGCGAGCTCGAGACCAACGCCGCTGCCGCCGACCGCCGGGCCGAGCGGATCGGCGACGCCCTGCGCTCCCTCGATGCCGTACCCGACGTGCTCGCCCCGGCCGTGGGCAACGTCCTCGCGCTGGTCAAGGCCGTCGTCGAGCAGGCACAGCCCGTCGACGAGGCCGTGCTCGGCGACCTCGTGATGGAGCAGCAGCTCCGCGACCGCGCCCGCTACGCGCGCGGCATCGCCGCCCACCTGCGACTCCCCGAGATCGTGTCGCTGACCGACACGCTCGTCGAGGCCCACACCGAGACCGTCGAGTGGCTGCACAAGGTGCTCGCCCAGGAGGCAGTCGGCGGCCCGCGCGTCCTCGAGCCGACGCCGCTGCAGCGCGTCGCGGGCAGCGCCACCCGCTTCGCCGGGCTGCCCGCCCGGTTCGCCGTCGAGCGCGTGAACCGCACCGTCGACGCCATCACCCATCGCGGGCAGGTGGCCCGCGCCCGCGTCGAGGGCGCGGTGGAGGGGGCCGTGGACGGCGCCCGCAACCTCGCCACCGACGCCGCCGGCACCGTGACCCGCATCGGGCGCGGCACCCGTGAGGTCGCCGAGGCCGGTCGCGACGCCGCACTGACCCGCGCCGAGCAGGTCGCCGAGGACGAGGGCGCCACCGAGATCGCGGACGCAGCACACGAGGCCCGTGCCGAGGTCGGCGCACTCTCGCCGGACGAGCTGCCGATCAAGGACTACGACGAGCTCACCGCGCAGCCGAGCATCGCCGCCATCCGCGGGCTCGAGGACCCCGCCGACGTCCGCGCCGTCGTCGCGTTCGAGGAGCAGCACAAGAATCGGGCCGGCGTGCTGAGCGCCGCCGACGCCCGGATCGCCGCGCTGGCCGAGCGGAACTGACTCGGAGCTAGGAGGCCGTGCGGAACGTCCGGCGGAAATCGCCGGGCGAGACGCCGACGACGTTGCGGAAGTGGTGGCGCAGCAGCGCCCCACTGCCGAACCCGCACCGCGCGGCCACCCCGTCGATGCCGAGATCGGTTTCCTCCAGCAGCCGCTGCGCGTGCAGCACCCGCTGGCCGATGAGCCAGCGGTGCGGGGTGGTGCCGGTCTCGGCCACGAACCGGCGGGCGAACGTCCGGTCGCTCATCGCGGCGCGCCGGGCCAGCTCGGTGACGGTGTGGTCCTCGGCGATGTGGTCGAGCATCCACTCCAGCACCTTCGACAGACCGTCGCTCGAGCACTGCGGCACCGGCAGATCGACGAACTGGCGCTGTCCGCCCTCCCGCTGCGGGGGCACCACCATCCGTCTTGCCACCACGTTGGCCATCGCGCTGCCCAGCTCCCGACGCACCACATGCAGGCAGGCGTCGATCCCGGCGGCCGTGCCCGCGCTGGTGATCACGTCGCCGTCGTCGACGAACAGGACGTCGGGATCCACCCGGGCGCGCGGGTAAGCGGCCCGCAGCTCGTCGGCCTGCATCCAGTGGACCGTGCACGGGCGCTCATCGAGCATTCCGGCGGCGCCCAGCAGGAACGCCCCCGAGCAGATCGACAGGATCGTCGCTCCGGCCTCCCACGCGTCCCGCACGGCGGCGATGGTGGCCTCGTCGAAGGTGCGGGCCGGGGTGGCGGAGACCGCCACGAGATCGGCGCCTGCCAGCCCCTCCAGCCCCAGGGGCGGCACCATCTGCATGCCGCCGGTCGTGGTGTCGAGCGGCTTCCCGGCGACCGAGCCGCAGACCCTGAAATCGAACACCGGACCGCTGTCGGGGCTGCGGTCGATGCCGAAGACCTCGCACACGGTGGCCGCCTCGAACGGCGACACCGGCCCCACCATCAGCATCGCAACCGTCTTCAGCATGCGCCCACCATAGTTGGCAGTTTCTTTTCTGTCATCGGCATCCTTGCCACTGTTGGCAGGATCCATACTGGCACATACTTTCTGCCATGACCGCTTTCCTGACTCTCATCGCCGTCCTGACCTTCATCTCCGTCGTCGTCTACTACGCCCCCGCGGCTCGCTACGGGCCCCGGGAGGACCAGGAACGACAACTCGCCGAGCTACGCGGGCTGTCCGACTACCGGGAGGACCCGCGGATCTGAGCTGTGGTCGCAGGGCCGGCAGTGGAGGTCGCTCAGCCGGAGCGGTGGAACTCCGCCAGCCGCTCGGCCTCCGCGGCGACCTCAGCCGTCACGGCGTCCGGGAGCGGGGCGAACGGCTCCCACGACACATCGCCCGTGTCCTTGCCGAAGCGCCAGGTGCCCGCCACCTGGCCGTCGACGAGGAACGTGGGCACCGACTGCGGGATCGTGACAGCGAAGATCTTCTTGCGGTGCTCCTCGGGCAGCACCAGCGCGCGGCGGGCGTGCACGAGCAGGACCGCCTCCCACTGCCCGATGAACCGCACCGGGGCCGGGGTGTCGGGGTCGGGCAGGAGCCCGTCGGGAACGTCGAGCAGCTCGCCGCCTGACTCGTCGCGGAACGTGCGCAGTTCCAGCCCGCCGAGCACGGCGCGCGCCTGGCCGATGGTCCACCCGCAGAACGACGCCACGTCCTTCGCCGACGCGGGGCCGAACCCGCGCAGGTAGCGCTGCACCAGGTGGGCGCGGGCCGCGGCCACGTCGTGGTCGGACTCGGCAGCCAGGCCGTAGACGTGTGCGCGCGGGGTGTCCCAGGTGCCGGCGGGCGGTACCCGCACCAGCTCGGTCCACAGCTGCACCCCGGGCCACACCTGCTTGGGGAAGCCGTCGGCGGTGAGACGGCGCTGGATCTCGGCCTGTTTGAGGGGCCCGTCGGCGAGGTAGCCGCGCACGGCCTCCGCGGCCGCCTCGACGTCGACCTCGCCCTTCGCGAAGCCCGAGCGGCGCCACCACTCCTGCCGCGCCTCCCGCACCGCCGCGCACAGCACGGGGTGGTCCTCGGCCGAGAGCATGTGGATGGTGCAGCGCATCGCCCAGCTCTGGACGACCGTGCCGGCGTGCAGCGCGTCGGTGAGGTCGGTGCGCCGGAACCCGGCCAGTCGCGACCACAGCGCCACGTAACCCGACGGCGAGTACTGCGTCTGGAGCCCGGCGACGGCCTCGACGGCGCGCGGCAGGGGCAGCTCGGACCGTTCCAGGAGGAGCTGGCGGCCGAGCACGGCCCGGTTGAGCGCGCGGACGGTCAGCTCCGGTTCTGCCACCTACGGTAGTCTGCCCGACCCATGACATTCGTCAGGTACAGACCCTGACGTGGATGACTGCCCGGACCGCCGCCGACGCAGCACGCTTGGCGATATGGACACAGGCAGTGAGCCGGCTCTGCTGGTCAGCAGCGTCGAGCACCGCTACGGCGCGGTGGTGGCGCTGAGCGGGGTGGACCTGCACGTGGCGCCCGGGGAGTGCGTCGCGTTGCTCGGTCCGAACGGCGCCGGGAAGACGACGCTGATCGGGCTCGCCACCGGCCTGCTGGCCGTACAGGTGGGGCGGGTCGCGGTCGTGGGCGGGGATCCGCGCCGGGCCACGACCCGGCGCCGGCTCGGTGTGGTGCAGCAGCAGATGGGGTTCCCGCGGACGTTGACGGTGGCCGAACTGGTCCGGGGGGCCGCCGTACGAGCCGGACGGCCTGCCACCGCGGCCCTGCCGGCGCTGGTCGAGGCAGGGATCGCGGATCTCGGCAGCCGGCGGTCGGCGAAGCTCTCCGGGGGCCAGCGACAGCGGGTCGCGCTCGCGATGGCGCTGGTCGGCGATCCCGACCTGCTCCTGCTCGACGAGCCCACGGTGGGTCTCGACGTCACCGCGCGCCGCGCGTTCTGGCAGACCATCGCCGCACGCCGCGACGCCGGAGCCGGGGTCCTGCTCACCACACACGTCGTCGAGGAGGCGGCCGCCGTCGCCGATCGCGTGATCGTGCTGCACGAAGGTCAGGTCGTCGCTGCCGGCTCCCCGTCGGAGCTGACGGCGATGCTGCCCGACCGCACCGTGTCGGCCCGCAGCACGATCGACGCGGCCGCTGTGGCGGCGTTGCCGGGCGCCTTGTCCGTCACGTCGGACGGTGGGCGGCTGCAGGTGTCGGCCGTCGCGCCGGAGGCACTGCTGCGGCACTGGCTCGACGCCGATCCCTGGCTCGCCGACCTGCGCGTCGAGGGCGCGACCCTCGAGCAGGCGCTGGTCTCCCTCACCGGCCCGATCCACCAGGAGGTGTCGGCATGACCGCCGTCGATTCTGCAGTCGTACCGCGCACCACCGACGAGCGATCCGGGACCGCCGCCGTGCTCCGCGTGGAGATCGCGGAAGGGCTGCGTGCGGTGCTGCGCGAGCCCGCGGCCCTGTTCTTCTCGGTGGTCATGCCGGTCATGTTCTTCTCGATCTTCGCCGCCCTGTTCGGCGACGCGCCGTCGCCGTCGGGCATGTCGACTGCAGCGTCGATGCTCGCGACGTTCGGCACGTTCGGCGTGGTGTCGGTGATGCTGCTCAACCCGGGCATCTCCGTGGCCACCGATCGCGAGACGGGCTGGCTGCGGGTCAAGAAGGTCTCCGCCGCCCCCGTCTGGGCGACGATCGCGGGCAAGGTGATCGCGTCCCTGCCCTACGCACTCGCCGTGATCTCCGCGCTGACGTTCGTGACGCTGCTCGTGGCCGGCCCGGTGATCAGCGTCGGCACGTGGCTGCGGCTGGTGGTCGTGCTGCTGGTGGGGGCGCTGCCGTTCGCCTGCCTCGGGCTCGCCGTCGGCTTCGTGGCCTCGGCGAACGCCACCACCGCCTTCCTCAACGCGATCCTGTTCCCGATGGTGATCGCGTCCGGCTTGTGGATGCCGCTGGAGATCCTGCCGGGTTGGGTGCGGGGCATCGCGCAGTTCCTGCCGACCTACCACCTCGCCCAGCTGGCGCTGGCCCAGCTGACCGGGGCACCTGCGGCCGGGCACGTCCTCGCGCTGCTCGTGACCGCCGGCGTGACCGGGGCGATCGCCGCCTTCACCTACCGTAACCTGCGGATATGACGTCGGCGGTCGCACACCGACGCTGGGCGGACTTCCCGACCGGCGAGCTGTGGCCGCTGTGCTACCTCGGGTTCCTGTTCTTCCAACCCTCCTACGTGCCGACGTGGTGGGGCTGGCCGCTGGCCGTCGGGACCGCGCTGGTGACGGCAGCGCTGTGGATCGAGATCGAGTGGGTGGCCGGTCCGGTACGCCGGTGGGGCCACGTCGCCATGACCGTGCTCGCCGCCGCGGTCGTCATGTTCAACTCCGGTGCCTCGGTGCTGTTCATCTACGCCGCAGCGTGCGCGGGCTCGTACCTCTCGCGCCGCTCCGCCCGGCAGTGGTTCTGGGGGCTCAGTGCACTCAACGTCGCCGCGGCCGGCCTGTCGCTGGCCCAGAACCCGTACGCGGCGCTCTCGTTCATCCCGTCGGCGATCTTCATCTGGGTGGTCGGCATGGCCACTGTGCACGGCGCGGAGGGGGCCCGCGAGGCCACCCAGCTGCGCCTGCAGAGCGCCCGCGTCGAGCACCTCACCCGCGTCGCCGAGCGCGAGCGCATTGCCCGTGACCTGCACGACCTGCTCGGCCAGACCCTCACCGGCATCGTCGTGCGCTCCCAGCTCGCCCAGCGGCTCACGGCGATCGACACCGAGCGCAGCGTCACCGAGATGCGGGAGGTCGAGCAGATCGCCCGGGACGCGCTGGCCGAGGTGCGGGCCACCGTCGCCGGCTGGCGGCACGTCGACCTGGACGACGAGCTGGCAGCGGCGGCCGGGACGCTCGCCGCCGTCGACGTGTCCCTGCAGGTGGAGCGGGATCCCAGCATCACCCTCACCCCGTCGGTCGCGGCGGCGCTGGGGCTCGCGCTGCGCGAGGCCGTCACCAACGTGGTGCGGCACGCCCACGCGTCCCACTGCGTCGTCGTGCTGCGGCGCGACGGCGATCGCGTCGTCCTCGACGTCAGCGACGACGGGGTGGGTGGCGACGCCCCGGAGGGCAACGGCCTGACCGGGATGCGGGAACGGATCGCCGCGATCGACGGCGAGATCTCCCGCCGCACGAGAGGCGGCACGGCGCTGACGGTCGCGGTGCCCGCGGTGGTGGCGACATGAGCTCGCGCACACCCTCGTGCGCCGACGCACATGTCCGGACATGTGCGTGGGCACATCACGCTGTGCGTGAGCGGGGGATTTCGTGATCACCGTCGTGCTGGCCGAGGACCAGGGCATGGTGCGTGGCGCGTTCGCGCAGCTCCTCGATCTGGAGACCGACATCTCCGTCGTCGCCACCGCGTCCGACGGCATCGAGGCGCTCGCGGCCGTGCGCGAGCACCGGCCGGACGTGCTGCTCACCGACATCGAGATGCCCGGGTTGACCGGTCTGGATCTGGCCGCGCAGCTCGCCGGCGAGCCCGGCGCGCCGCGCGTCGTGGTTGTGACGACGTTCGCGCGCTCGGGCTACCTGCGCCGCGCGCTCGACCACGGTGTGGCCGGCTACGTGCTCAAGGACGCGCCGATCGACCGGCTCGCCGACACGGTGCGCCGCGTCCACGCGGGCGGCCGGGTGATCGATCCTGCGCTGGCCGTCGCGGCCTGGGAGGGCAGCGACCCGATGACCGATCGCGAACGGGCGGTGCTGCGGCTGGCCGGCGACGGGCTGCCCAACGCCGAGATCGCGACGCGCCTGCACCTCGCAGAGGGCACGGTGCGCAACTACCTGTCTACGGTGATCGCGAAGCTCGGGGTGCGCAACCGCGTGGAGGCCGCCCGGATGGCCGGCGAGCGGGGCTGGCTCTAGAGAACCGACTGCACCGCCTCGACGAACGCTGCGGTCGCGGGCGGGTCGGGCGGTTCGCCGAACGTGGCCAGCAGGACGCGCCGGCGGAACCCCGGGATCTCGGTGGCCTCCACGCCGGCCGCGCGGTGGGACCGCAGGGCCATCCCCGGCATGGTGGTGACGCCGAGGCCCGCGGCCACCAGCGCCTGCTCGACGACCACGTCCTCGCTGGTGAAGGCGATGCGCGGGGTGAACCCCACTCCTTCGCACACGTCGACGAACTCGCGCCGGCACCGTTCGCAGCCGGCGATCCACGCGGAGTCGCGGTGGTCGGCGAGCCGCTCGCCGGGCCGGCGACTGAGCAGGTACATCGGGTCCTCGAACAGCGGCACGGTGCGCATGCCCTCGGGTTGCTCGTCGTCGTAGCGGAAGATCACGGCGCAGTCGAGCTTCCCGTCGCGCAGCATGCGCAGCGCGAGCTCGGGATGCACGTCGGTCATCTCCAGGTCGATGTCGGGGTGCTGCCCGAGCATCCGCGCCGCCGCCTGCGGGATCACGGTGCTGAACGCCGACTGGAAACCACCCACCCGGACCCGGC